>TARA_R110002012_G_scaffold228688_1_pt1 | contig 125475 bp, 114 predicted proteins | sample TARA_R110002012 | Tara Oceans TARA_R110002012 (sample SAMEA4396515) | marine metagenome | biome: Westerlies Biome; feature: [DCM] deep chlorophyll maximum layer (ENVO:01000326); material: water (ENVO:00002006), including particulate matter (ENVO:01000060) such as... | depth 40 m
CAGAACATGGGTTACTGTGCGCATTCTAGAGACTCCTGATTGCTTTTATTCGGCCTTCTTGGCATATATTATTTTGCAGGGTAATAGATATTTTTGCACTATGGTCATGCATTTATGCAGGATAAAATATGAACTGGGATGATTTGCGCTATTTTCTGGCCGTGGCTCGACAGAAGACGCTGAGCGCGGCCGGGCAGAAACTTGGTGTCGATGGCACGACCGTCGGTCGGCGGATCGTGCGTCTGGAAGAGAGTCTCGGTTCCAGCCTGTTCGAAATTGCGGCCAGCGGCCATTTGTTAACGGCGCGAGGCGAGGAACTGATGCGCCATGCTGAAGATGCGGAACGGGCGATAACAAGTGCCAATGACATTCTGACGGGCGAGCAGAGCCGCTTTTCAGGGACCGTCAGGTTGAGCCTTTCGGAGGGATTCGCCAGTTGGGTGCTGAGCCCGAAGCTCAGGGAATTTTCCGAGTTACACCCGGAAATTTCACTTGAAATCGTGACGACCAACGGTTTTCTGAGCCCCTCGAAGCGGGAAGCCGATATCGCGATCATGCTCGCCCGACCAAGCCGTGGTCCGCTGATTGCACAAAAGCTGAGCGATTATGGTCTTGGCCTCTATGCTGCCAAGAGCTTTGTCAGCGCGCTGGGCAAGCCGGAAAAACCGGAGGATCTGCACAAATTTCCTCTCATCGGCTATATTCCCGACTTCATTTATGCCGATGAACTGCGGTATCTTTCGGAAATTGATCCTGCCTTGGTACCACAAACCTGCAGCACGAGTATCAATATGCAGCGTTCCATGTGTGCCGAAGGGCTGGGCCTTGCCATTCTTCCCCATTTTATGACACAGCGTGACCCATGCTTCATCCATATTCTGCCGGAGCAAATCGCAATTCGGCGCAGCTTCTGGATCGTCGTTCATCGGGATTTGCGAAGTGTCGGACGGATTAAAGCGGTGATTGACTGGCTAAAACAGGTTGCGGTCATGCCGGTCGAATGAAAAGCAAACCAATGCCGTTATTCGTGGAAAAACGGGCGCGTACCACCCTTGCAACATTTCATATTATCACCATCCGGCGCCGACAAGACGGGTCATCGGCCTAGGCTATGCCGGACAGCCGGTTTCAACTGCATTTTGCGCCAGATGCAAAGGATCCCGGTCATAGACATCGGGAAAATAGGTAACCCCACCGTCGTCCGTTCCCTCTGCTGTGAAATAGGCGACATAGACCGGAATGGGCTTGATCAGCGACAGTTTCGTGGTCTCGCGGCTGGCCAATATGACATCGACCTGCGCCGGCGTGGCCGAGCCTTCCAGCAGGGTTTTGGCCAGGTCAATCGCCCCGCTAACCCGGATACAGCCATGGCTGAAGGTGCGCACCGGTTCGGAGAACAGATTCTTGTTCGGCGTGTCGTGGAGATAGATGCTGTAGGGGTTGGGCATGACCAGCTTCATCTGACCAAGAGCATTGCCGGGCCCGGGTCTCTGGCGATAGCGGCCATCCTGAACAACATAGCCCTTGCGCCGCGCTGTCGCCGGATGATTGCGAACCAGCGCGCCGATGCTTTCCGCAACTATCGATGTCGGAATCTCCCACCAGGGATTCAGGATCACTCCGCTCACGCTGGCGTCAAATACCGGTGTCGGCGACTTTGTCTTGCCGACGATATTCGGCCAGGTGCGGAGCTTCTTGTTGTTTTCCCAGAGCGTCACCTCGAAACTGGCCGCGTTCACCAGCAGATATTTGTCCCCCATCACCAGCGGCATCCAGCGCCACCGGTCCAGATTGGTCGCCAGGGTTGCGCGTTTCTGGTCATCGCTTTCCGCTGCATAAGCTGCGCGCAGCGCTCGGTAATTCGGATTGCGGGGCCGCAGCGCGTCAAAATAGGCAAAAAGATCGTTCCGCACCAATGCTTTCATCAGCAGCCGCTGGGTGTCGATACGGCGGTCATCGCTGCTGATCCGCCATTTCGCACGGGCAGCGGCGGAAGAACAGCCTTCGAGATAGGCCATCATCAACTGATTAGCAGCGGCGGTCGCCAGGCGCGAGCGGCGGTGCGGATCTGTCGCCGAATTGGGCTGGCTGAAATCGGTGATGGAACAGTCTCCCAGCCCCTCGGCTGCTCGCGCGTCCACCAGTTGTTGCAACTGCGCCAATTGCGGCTGGGTCCAGATGAGGTAATTGTCCGTCTGATCCGGTGTCTGGGCAAAAGCAGACGTCGACAGCAGAAATCCGCCCAAAAGCGCTAATAATATTCTCATTCCACCCCTCTCCCGGCTATTGGCAAGCCGGACAATCAGTATTAATACTTAATCCCGTATACATACAATAACTGCTAACGTCACATGATGAAGCGAAGACATTTTCTGACCGCCGGTTTGCTGACCGTTACCGGTGCCGCCTATGGAATTGGGTCCCGATCGCAGGCAGCGAGCGGGGGACTGAAACGGGTACCGGCTCGGCCAAAGGCTGCTCCTGCGACGGAGCTATCCACATTGATCGACCGCGCGAAGGCGGCGATGGCAAACCATCAGTCCGCACTGCTGCACAGCGACAGGATCGGGATTGCGGACTATTCCCTGCATTCCGCCAAGGAACGATTTCATATCGTTGACCTGGCCAGCGGGACCAGCCAGTCCTTCCTCGTCGCCCATGGCAAGGGATCAGACCTCGGGCATACCGGATGGCTGCAAAAATTTTCCAATATACCGGGGTCAGAGGCCACTTCCGGCGGCAGCTATATGACCAGCGAAACCTATATCGGGAAGCATGGCACCTCCCGGCGACTGATCGGTCTGGACCCGAGCAATGACATGGCCGAAGCGCGAGCGATCGTGATTCACGGGGCTTGGTATGCGGAGCAGGAGATGATCAGCACCCACGGCAAACTGGGCCGAAGCCAGGGCTGTTTCGCCTTTTCCGAAAAGGATCTCGAAACCATATTGGATCGACTGGGGCCGGGCCGCCTCCTCTATGCCGACCGGGTCTAGACGTTCAATCGTCCCGACACCGGACTTGCCGAATTTGCCGTGATATAAACAGTCCAGCCGCAAAGCGGAACACACGCACAGGGGCCGCAAATGACCTATATCGAAGACTATCGCGCCCGCCGGATGACCGCGGTGGAGGCGATGCAGGGAGTGACGTCAGGAGCGCATATTGCGATGGGCATGGCAGCGGCAGAGCCGCCGGCCCTGCTCGGGGCGCTTGCAGACATGGCCGAAAAGGGCGCGGCCGAAGATCTCAAGCTCTGGTATTTCCATTCGATGGATCATGCCGGCCAGACAGTGCTTCGGCCAAACCTGCTGGGCCGCATTCGTCCGCGCTGCATGTTTCTGAGCGCGATCGAGCGGAAATTGCTCAAGGCGCTGCCAACGGGGCAAAGGAGTCCGATCGAGTTTGTCCCGGTCGCCTTTAGCGACTCCCCCCGTCTGTTCGCGGAACAGGTCCCGCTCGACCTTTTTGTCACGACCGTGTCGCCAATGGACAAGCATGGCTGGTTCACTTTCGGTACCAGCAACGACTATTCCACAGCTGCGGCCCGCAGCGCCAAACGGCTGGTCGTCGAGGTGAACCCGAACATGCCGCGCGTATTCGGGGCCTCGCTGCTCCATATCTCGGAAATCGACGCGATCGTCGAAAATGACACGGCTCTCGCCGAAGTCCATGCTCCGGACACCTCTCCGGAAGAAGCCAAGGTCGCTGCGACGATCGCCGCCATGATTGACGACGAGGCCTGTCTGCAAATGGGCATCGGCGCGCTCCCCGGAGCGGTCTGCGCCTTGTTGAAAGACCGCCGGAATCTAGGCATCCATACCGAACTGATGAGCCCTGCCCTCGCCGGCCTGATCCAATGCGGTGCGGTGACCAATCAGGCGAAGGCCACTTATCGGGGCCGCAGTGTCTTTACTTTCGCTCTCGGAGACCGGGCGCTGTATGATTTTCTCGACGATAATCCCGCGATGCACAGCGGACCGGTCGATATCGTCAACGATCCGCGTCATATCGCGAAGAACAAAAATGTCGTCTCGGTCAATGCAACGCTGCAGATCGATCTCGGCGGCGCGTGCAATTCCGAACATCTTTTGGGACGTCAGTATAGCGGCTCGGGCGGGCAGCTGGATTTTGTCCGTGGCGCCAACGCGTCGAAAGGCGGAAAGTCGATCATTGCCTGCCAGTCGACGGCGTGCAACGGCACGGTCTCGCGCATAGTCCCTCGCCTCGATGGACCGGTTACGACCCCGCGCAATGACACGCATATCGTGGTGACCGAATATGGCTGGGCCGATCTGAAAGGAAAGTCGCTGTACCAGCGGGCCGATGCGCTGATAGGTCTCGCGCATCCCAAATTTCGGGACGAGCTTGCCAACGGCTTGTAGGACTTCTCTTCCGGGGCTGCCGGTCGTGGCACAACGACAGAAATATACGTAAACTCCCTGATATTGTTGCTGCTCCCAGCCCGATATTTTGGCGCTTTTCCCATCAGGGCAACCCGACCATTGAAACATGGCATCTTTCCGACACCAACCCATCAGGTGGGAAACGCTACGATGGACAGCCTCGGGCTATCGGTGGAATCGATTAGCAAGAAATTCGGCAGAAAAGTGGTTCTGGACGAGGTTTCGATCCATGTCGACCGATCGGAAATCGTCGGTCTGCTGGGCCGGGACGGTGCCGGCAAAACGGTAACCTTCTATTCCATCCTGGGATTGTTGCGGCTCAATTCTGGCCAGATCTTTCTGGATGGTGCCGACATCACCGACCTGTCGCTTGACCGAAGAGCTCTCCGCGGACTCGGTTATTTGCCGCAGGAATCCTCCATATTCCGCGGGCTGACGGTGGAGCAGAATATCCTGACCGTGCTCGAGCTGTTCGAGCCCGATCCGGATTTGCGCGCCACGATGCTGGATGATCTTCTGAACGAATTCCATATTGAATATGTCCGACATGTACCGGCGCGTGCGCTTTCCGGTGGCGAGAGACGGCGCTGCGAAATTGCCCGCGCGATGGCGGCCAACCCGACCATCATGCTGTTTGACGAGCCTTTTGCCGGAATAGATCCGCTGTCGGTTCGGGATATCAAAACCATGATTGCCAATCTTGAAAGCCATGATGTCGGCATACTGATGACCGATCAGAATGTTCGGGAAATGATCGGCCTGCTCGACCGGGTCTACGTCCTGCACGAAGGCCGGATCATTTTCAGCGGCACGCCGGAAGCGATGCTGGACGACAAGATCGTTCGGCATCTCTATCTCGGGGAGGAATTTCACCGGGCATAGGTAACACTACGGATGGTTCGCCGATCCGGTTTCCGGCATCTGTATGGATAACAATGCGGACGAGGGATTGCGACGATCATTCGTGTCCCGAAATATGTGTCCGGATCAGGAGTGGCGAAATGGAACCGACAGAATGAAATCCGTACTTCTTTTTGTGAATGATGATTCCGGACTTGATGCCCGCTATCAGGCAGCACTGGACCTCACGCGCGCGGTGGAAGGTCATCTGCATTGCCTCCATTCCCATACCTATCCACCGCAAATGGCTTTTGACGGTGTCTCCGGCATGTCGGTTTTTTACGACATCAGCAAATATGCGGCGGAAGCCGATGCGCAGTTGAAAACGGAAATGGAAAAGCGGCTGGCGGGCGAAGACGTGCCGTGGGATTATCGCCAAGCCAATGCAGACCCCGCCAGAGGCCTTTCCCGAAACTCCGCGCTGGCCGATATCATCGTGCTCAGTTCCGGCAGCGGCGCAAAAAATAGCGGTCAGATCCTGGGACTTTTGGGAGACGTCATTTTCAATACAAAGGTTCCGGTTCTCGTCCAGCCGGACGGTGTGAGGAAATTCGAGGCTGCCGGTCCGGCCGTCGTGGCCTGGAACGGAAGTTTCGAGGCGGGCAATGCGCTTCGCGCGGCCGTGCCCCTGCTCAAACTGGCCAGCGAGGTGCATATCGTTGTCGTCGAAGAAGACAAGGCGCATGACCTGCCGCCTCTGGAAGCATCCGAATATCTGTCGAGATATGGAATAAAGTCGAATATCCACGATCTTGCCGCAGACAAGTCATCCGTCCAAGCTGTCCTGCTGTCGACCGTCGATGCGCTGCAAGCAGGCTATCTGGTGATGGGTGCCTATGGCCATAGCCGCGCCCGCGAGTTCTTGTTTGGCGGCGTCACGAGAAATCTGTTCCGGGAGTGCCCGGTTCCACTGCTGGTGTCGCATTGATCGCGGGAGCGGACTTTCCTTGAGGAAGACTGGGATGAGTGGTGCAACCTTAAAATTTCATGGCGCAGCAGGAACCGTTACCGGCTCCTGCTTCGAGATAACGGGAGCCGGCAAAACAATCTTGATCGACTGCGGTCTGTTTCAGGGCACCCGTTCGCTCGAAGCGCTCAATCATGAAGACCTGCCCTTTGATCCGAAAGCGATTGACGCTGTGCTCCTCAGCCATGCCCATCTCGATCATAGCGGCCGGCTGCCCTATCTCTATACCCGGGGGTGCAGGGCCACGACCTATTGCACCGTGCCAAGCGCCGACATTATCAAACCGCTTTTGCAGGATGCCGCCAAGCTGCAGGCGGCAGATGTCGAACGCCGGAATCGCCGCGCGGATCGGGCAGGATTACGGCCATTCACGCCGCTATATGACAGCAAGGATATCCAGAAGCTGCACAAACATCTCCAGACGGTGGGCTATTGCGACGAAGTTGTTCTGGGTAACGGCGTCTCCTTTCGCTTCTGGGATGCCAGGCATATCGTCGGATCGGCATCGGTCGAAGTCAATATCGCTGGCCAGCGGTTGCTGTTTTCCGGCGATGTCGGGCCCGGTCGGGCGATCAACTGTACCGCGTCCGACCTCGGCGGCTATGACCATATCATTTGCGAATCCACTTATGGGGACCGGGATCGTGATCTCGTTCTGGTCAGCGAGCGCCGCGAGGCCCTGGCACGCCATGTCGAGGACGTGATGGCGGCAGGAGGCAATGTGCTGATCCCCGCCTTTGCCGTGGAACGCACGCAGGCCATACTTGAAGATTTCGATGCGCTGTTTGCGTCCAAACGTCTGGCGCCGGTGAACGTGTTTCTGGATTCCCCGCTGGCGCAGAAGGTCACCATGGCCGTGACGCGCTATCGCGATAGCGGCACCGACATGCTGAAGCGCACCAATATCCGCTTCATCCAGAATACCGCAGAATCCAAAAAGCTGAACCGCATGACCGGGATTGTAATCATTGCAGGATCCGGCATGTGCGAGGGCGGCCGGATCAGGCATCATCTGATCCATAATCTGCCCAACCGCCAATCCCGGCTCTTATTGTCCGGCTATCAGGTTGCCGGAACTTTGGGATCGGTACTCCGGGACGGCGCAAAGCGAGTCCGCATTTCCGGTGTTGATGTGGTCGTGAAGGCGGAGGTCGACAGCCTTGAAGGTTACTCCAATCACGCCGACCGCAGCGGGCTGACGGAATGGATCAGGGATCGCGCTCCGGTCAGGGGGTCGATCTTTCTCGTCCATGGCGAAGAGAAGGCACTTTCCGGGCTGGCCGAAAAATTCGCCGGCATCGCGGACCTTCCTGCAGCCATCATACCCGCCCTGGAAGAGACATGGGCCTTGCACCCGGGCAAACCTGCGTCGCTGTTTACCAAAGGTCGGCCGGACGCCAGCGAGCTGACGGCCTCCCGGGACTGGATTTCCGGTCTCGCCATGTTGCGTCAGGAAATAGAGGAAAAACTGTCCAGACAATCGTCCAGTCAGGATCGGGAAAAGATGCTGGCCGCGCTGAAACGGGCCTTAGATAAAGTGTGATAAAAGGGTTCTGTTAGTGGCCCGATCAGCTCTACGGCCCTGCATTTCCGGCCCTGGAGCCAAAAAGGGTTGCGGATCACAGGGCGTTTCCCGTGCAGGGGGGTGGGGCGAGGAACAGCGCCATGTGACCCGCTATCCGGCAAGTTTTATCAGCCGGTGTTGATTGGAATTTTTCTCTCTTTTTGAAGAGCTTCTGCGCTTTTTGGAATATGGATGGTCAACAGGCCGTCTTTCGTTTCGGCGTTAATCTTTTCATGATCGATGCCATTCGGCAATTTTATGGCCCGTTCAAAACTGCCGTAATGCCGTTCGGAGAACATGAAGCTTTCTCCCTCTTCGTCATGGCTTTCCGATTTTTCACCGGCTATCCGCAACATGCCGTCAGACAGTTTTATCTCGATATCTTCGCTGCTCATGCCGGGGACTTCGGCCACCAGTTCATATTCATCTTTCTTGTCGCGTAGTTCCACAACAGGGGATGCGTTCTCGTGGAATTTCTGCATCCACCGGGATCCGAATGCATTGCCAGGAGTGTCGTCGAACATCCGGTCAAACTCGTCGCGCAATCGCGAAAACGGGGCCAGAACATCGCCGGCAATCACAGGACTGAACGACCGCCTGGCCGATTTTGCTTCAACAGGAACATTGGCTTTTTTCTTGCTCATCACTATTTCCTCAGCTTGAGTTGAGAATCATATGCCCCACGCGTCGAAAGATAGGGATTGCATTTTCCCCGCTGAATCAGTGGTCTTCCCTAAGCAATAATACCTATGCACCGGAAGCCGTTGCCCGGGATCGCAACGAACAATCCGTCGCCAATTCTAGTATAGATCAGCCTTGTCAAAGTCCGTCTCCAACTCGCTCACGAGGGCCGGGTTGGATATGAATTTGGTCAGCACTTTTCGGGGCGCGGCGTTTTCCTCGAAACCTGATCGTTCTGCCAATACCCGCCAGGCTCTCCGCGCTTCCTCTTTTTCGTCGAGACCAGCCGATGCCAATATATAGCTTATTTCCAGTCCCACTGCCGTGCCGGGTACAAAATCCATATATTTTGACGATAATTCCTGCGCCGCCTTTACATCTCCGCGTCGCAGTTTTTGCAGAGCGACGGTGGCTGCGACATCGACATCCACATTGGCATCCATATCCAGGGCCCGGCTGACATAAACTTCTCCTTCCGGAATCTTGCAGGCCAGCATATATATGCCCAGATAGCCCATGATCCGGGAATTCAACGGGTTCAGGCTGACAGCCCGTTCACCCCATGAAACGCCTCGGCGGCAATCGCCTTCAAAAAATGCGCTTTGTGCCACTGCGAATACCGCTGACGCGCTAGTCGCGTCCAGTTTGGCGGCCCGCAAGGCAAACTCTTTGCCCGGAACGACCGTTGTTTTTTCAGCGTTTTGTGTTTCTCCGAGATTTTTGGCGATCGCCAGCATACTCATCAAATAGACATCATTCGGAAACTTGCGGGCAGAGCGGTCCATACAGGCCAAAACCGGCTCCAGGTTCTGGGTATCGCGATGCCGCATATATTGGTGAAACTGCAGCAGGCACGGATAGCCGGGCGTGAAGTCGCGGCGATATCTGGACAATTCATGCTGCGCAATTTCGCCATAAGAGCCAGCGATCTCCACCACGGCTTTGTCCAGGTCTGCTTCCCGCGCCGTCATCTCGGCTTGACCCGACCAGATGACTTCCCTGCTGTCCGCAGCGACAAGGCGCAGATTGATCCGGTCAGCTGGATCGTCTAGTAGCGAGGTCTCAAGCAGATATTGCGACTGACCTGTCGGAGCCGCGTCTTCATCAAAAACCCGTAGCTGATCGAATTTTTCCAGCGCTCCTATAAGATAGCTTTGCGTCATTTCCATTCTGGATCGGGATGAAGCACTGGTCATGCCTTCAGCGGTTTTCACGATGACAGAAGGATAAGTAATTGTAGCTGCGGACTCGCCGTCGCTGTCCGGCAGATAGAAAAGGGCGGCTATGGCAAGCAGCGTCAGGGCCCCAACGGCCGCCAGCAGATAGCCCCGTGCGATGGACTTCGCGCCCCTTGAATATTCGTTGGCTGGTTTGTCAGTCTCGCCCGGCGCTTCGCTGGATTGGCCCTCGGGCAAAATAGAAACAACCGAAGCCGATGCACGATCCTCTGCCGAATCATTCTTGCCGAGAATGATTTCATAATGCTGATAGGGTATGAAAAGCCGGTCTTCGCTCTTCTCTCGCAAATAAAAATGATCGAGCATACGCCGCAGACGACCGACCTGGACTCGCGGATAGCTGTCGATTTGCGTATCAAAACTATCATCGCGGCCAAGGCCATCAACCGCAACGGTATAAGCGGTCAGGGGCTTGCCGTCGTCCGACAATTTGTGATCCACCAGAAAGCGGAGAAGCTTGCTCATCGTCGGAGAGCGCGCAAATTCCGTACTGCAGAGCAGCCGGTCACGCTCCAAACAATATTGTAGCTTTTCTGCTTCCGTCAGAATTTTCAAGTTTCCCCCAATAGGTTACGGTCTCCAGCATGCTACCTGTGATAAACAGTGGCAGCAAACGAATCTTATCAACCCACAATCATGGAGATAGTTGCCTGACAGTCGCCGATTTTCTCAGGTCATCCGAATTTTCGATCCTCGGGTCTGCTCAGATCGACAAAACAGCCAAAGATCCCGAGAACGTCACCATCTCCCCCAATCTGGCAGGTACCTCGGGCCAGCACGGGAAGTTCACGGTTATTTTCTGTCAGCACCCGCGCCCGGAATTCAAAGTCGTCGCCGTCTTTCAGCGCCCGCGCCACTACCGCCTTTACCATCTCGCGATCATCCGGATGATAATAATGAACAGCAGTTTCTATCGGAGGGTGGCCGAGCGAATGGCGACGCTCGTGCATGTCGAAAATATAGTCTGACCATTTTAAGGCATTGGTTTTTGCATCCAGATGCCAGGATCCGAACCGGCCAACATCCTCAGAAATCTCGAGCGTCAACTGGCAGCGATCCAGCTCAAGCCTCACGTCCCGCAATTCGGATCGCAGCTTCCTTAGTCGAAAGGCCAAATATCCAGCAGCGCCCGCTAATGTAAAAATTAGAAAATAAAACAAATAATCCAATAGCATAATGACCAACGCGTCCCTGTATCCCCCCTTGAATGCGATGTCCTATAAGCCAATCTGGTAAAAATATACTAGTAAATTAACAGCATAATAGCGTTTAATTTATTACGTTAACAATGGTGTGTTACTTCGATTTACATATGAAAGGCGATTGCTTTCGGGACGGGAAAAAGGTGGGGACAGAGCTCAGCGGATCGTTCAGCGGCTGGACTTTACTTTAGAATTGTCAGGAAATTGATGGAACAAGCCACTCTGGTCTGCCAACAGCATCACTTCGTTGAGCAATACCGGACTGGATATCCATCGACTCAGCACTTCACGTGGCGGGGCCGATTCCGACAAGCCATAACGCTCGGCGAGAATTTTCCAAGCTCGCCGGGCCTCCGTCAGATCTGTTAGCATCGCACATGACAGAATATAGGTCAGCTCCAACGCCGGCTCGTCCCTGAGCGACGAGGCCATATATCTGGCGGACAGGTCCCGGGCCGAGACAGCGTCACCGCGTTTCAGCATTTGGAACGCGACCGCGCCGGCGATCGTCAAGTCGACGTTGGGATCGAACTCGAGCGCGCGAACCGCATAGCTCTCGCCTTCGGGCAAATCGCAGGCGATCATATAAAGTCCGAGATATCCCGATATCCGGGAATTTAGAGGATTGAGCGCAAGTGCTTTTTTGCCCCAGGCCAAGCCGGTGGCACAATCACCCGCAAAGAAAGCGGACTGCGCAATAGCAAAATTGGCCGCTGCACTATTGTGATCTATCGCTTCGGCTTTTCGCGCCAGAACCATCCCGAGCCCCTTGCCCCTTATGTCGGTCTCGGATTGTTCTGCCATATTTCGTGCAAAAGCCGCGACACTCAAAAGATGGGCATCATTCGGAAAGCGTTTTACCGACTGTCTCAAACATTTGCGCAGCGGCTTCACTTTCTCCTGTTCGCGATAGCGGATATATAGATCAAACTGCAGCAGACAGGGGTAGCCGGCGGAAAAGTCATTCCCCACCTTCGATAGTTCTGACTGGGCAATTTCCCCATAATTGCCCACCAGAGAGACAATGGCCCTGTCCAGTTCCAGCTTCCAGGTCGCTGCATTCGACGTGTCGATTTCTGTCGACCATAAAATCTCGCCGCTATCGCGAGTCAGCAGGCGCAACTCCACCTTATCGGCCTTTGGATTCAGGAAACGAACCTTGATGAGATAGCCGGATTTTTCGGGTGTACCGGCGTTGCTATCAAAGACCCTTATCCCCCCAAAACCCTTCAACCGGCCAACCAGATGATTGCCGATCGATTCGGAAAGCTCCTCTTCCCGCGAACCGGCAGCAGCCGTCGGCAAATCGAGCACGACGGCGGGATAGGCAATTTCTCTGCCATCTTGGCCCGCGTCTCGATCAAGCCAGAGCAGATAGGCGGCAACACCTGTCAGCATGGCCAGGATTATCCCCACCAGAACCCGGGCAATTGGTCGGCGCGCGTCCCGTCGATGATCGAGCCCTCTCCCCTCTCCCATCGCATCCATAGGTGGAAGCTCAGCTGATTCTCGGACCTCAGAATCGTCGGATTCGCCCATCAGGTCATTGGTGTCGACCGTGCTTGGTCGATTGGGTTCCAATGCGATTGCATATTGGTTGGGAGCGATGACCAGTCGGTTTTCGCCACCGTTGCGCAAGTAGAAATTGTCGAGCATCCGACGCAAGCGGACCATCTGGACTCGCGGATAACTGTCTGTCTTTGGGTCAAAATTTGCGTTACGGCCAAGCGCATCCGTAGCGATAATATAGCTTTTCAACGGGACGCTGTTCCCGGACAATTTATAATCCACCAGGAATCGCAACAATTTGCACATGATGGGAGAACGCGCAAATTCGGGGTCACTCAACAGCCGGTCGCGTTCCAGACACAGTTGCAGGGCGTCGGCATCATCCATCTGTTGGCTACTGTCCTTATCTGGAACGTCTTTGGTTGACGTCAGCCTCCCAGTTCACTCGCGCCCGAGCAACTTGTAACATATCGTAAAATATTCGCGGAATAGCAAATGATTCAACCGGCAAATTCTGGGTAAAATGTGGATTCGGCTCCGAATGCAGGCAAGTTGCAGATTATGCAGAAAGTCCGGCCCGTCAGGTTGGCCGTGTAACCGCGCGCCCAGATGCAGCGGACGCGGCCGTCATCCAGCAAACTTGGCCTGAGTCCTTGCACAAAAAGACCGGCGCGCAAGAAATTTCGCCGGTGGTGCAGGCGAAATATCAGTTTTCATTTTCGACGAGTCAGCAAAGGACAAAAGTCACCTGTTCGCGGCGATTTCCGCTGCTGTTGCTCGTTTGAACCAGACAGAGCGAAAAACCGGTCAGAGAATCTCTTTCCCGGCCGCCGCCCGTTCCTCATCAAATGCGGCCAGGACAATAGCGCCTATCGACAGCTCGACATCGTCGGCATTCCGGATACTCACGCGGTAGAAAAATTTCGAGGTCGCTTTAAACTGGGTCAAAGCATCGGTCGCCGTATTCATTGTATCGATCAATATTTCCTTCCCGAGGTCGTCATGTCCGATAACCTGCAAAGGACGGGAATTTACCGCCAGATCATCGGCCCCCGAAGCTTCGTTAAGAACCGCCAGTTCATTGGAGTCCATTCTCGCCGAACGGTAGAAGGTGGACAGCCATACCATCAGGTCATCCAGCGGAAGCCTTTCGGAAAACGCGATTCCCACCCGGTTTGCAGATTGCCACCGCACGGTACCGTGGATGTCCAGCAAATCCGGGACAGAAAGGCGCAACTTTTTGCCAATCTCGAATGTGAAATCGGTCGCCACGCAAATGCCTGCGGGCGAAATGTCACGAATGTCAGCATGAATTAATCGCGATCCCAGATAGAGGTTGATCGGATGCTTCATCTCGATGCGGGGAAGGCGGGAAACCCGACCGTGCTTGGAATCACAAGGTTTCGCAAGCACCTTGGCGATATCGATGGGTGAGAAGAACTCGATGCCGGCCAACGCCTTTTTCCGCCAGCGTACCGTCCCCGTCAGTTCCTGATCTTCGGTCAAAAGTGCAGAAACACTGTCTCCCAATTCAAAATTGGGATGCACTTCCACCATCATTCCGGTGGCCGAGAGATTCTTGATAAAACCCCAACCTTCGCCGGATTCGGTCTTGATCTTGGCGAGCCGGAGCATCGCGATATGCCGGTCTTGCTTTCGGCGGTCTTCCTCGCTGTTAACATCGTCCATCGCCATAGCGGGCGAAACACCAGATTCGATCATATTCATCATATTATTTGACCTTCATTCTGTAACGTAAGGAAAACCGTTCCTTTGGGCCGGTCGTCGTAAGAAGAGCGCCGCGCGGCCGGAATCTGACATGCGTCACATTCGCATCGAACCCGTCTGCATCCGGGACGGGAATATAGTCGAATGTTGCACCTCCATTGCTGGAGAATTCGACCGAATCATTGGGGTTGGAAAGTCCATCGAAACTGAATTGCAAACCGCTGTCATGGTCGGTGAATGCAGCTGGCCCACTGCCACTCCCTTGCAAGTCGCCCACAAAAAGCGAAAGATGTTCCGGAACCTTGTCGCTGATCCCGAAAGATGTGGCCGGCGCGCCGCGTTCGGTTGGCCCTTTGACAACAACTAGAGAAATCGACGATCGCGCCTGGGGCGGTGTTGGACACATCATCTTGCTCTATCGGATTGCCGACGACACTGCTGGAGAGGGCGATGGAGATGTTGTCACTCGACCCGGATTCCGCAAATGCCGGCAGAGGAACCGCAATGAGCAGCGCCCCAATCAGACCGAACATAACGGACGGTCGGGACGGCAGCAGGTCGACGCACCGGGTTTCGGAAGCCACCAACGTCTTATATTTCAAATATGATGCCGGCATCATATTCTCCTGTTGGGACTTGTTCATGGGATGGTTCATTCCGATTGAATCCTCTTATATTCCCTTGAAACGCCATTCATTGCATTTCGATCAGGCGGAGTTCGCAGGAGGCTCTGGCAACCTGGTTGCTGTCCTTTCCAAGAATGGATGCGCAGCTACGTATGGTGGTACGGCGCAACCCCGTAATCGCTGAACTGTCTGCGTCATTTGCAGCCTGCGCTCCCGAATCCATCGTAAATGGTTTGACGATCTGCGCACTTGCTACGGCGGTGGCGCGACCCTGTGGCACCTGCCCTGCCGTGCCGGTCGCGAAGGCTTCTGACTTTAGTGCAGGCGATATGCCGATGATCATGATAATCAGGATGGGTAAGGGCACGATGCTGGAACAGATAATAGACCGAAAATAATCGGCTTTCCTGTTCCACGATGCCAAACCAATTGACTGCATAACGCATCCCACAACTAAGTCGCAAGCGCCAGACTCTAGGGCCTCTGTCCGGAGGTGGAGCGGACGGTATATCCATCCGCTCCACCGGGAACAGTTGGTACGATATCGACCAGAATATCGTACCAATGCAGGGACAACTGTGGTGCTTAAATTGGGTTACCACAGGCAAATGCCGAATTGTCCCACTTGCCCATCTTTTCTGCCCTAACTTGTCGGCAACAGGCAGTTAGATACGGCTAATGTAACCCGCTGTTACGGTGCCACGCCCTTAAGCGTCTGTTTTCAAAGGTTTTTTAATGATGAGATAGCGACATGCGCTCGCGGTGTTAACAGTTTCGAAATAATAGTTAACAAAATCCTGCCATAATTTTACCCTCACAGGGGGTAATAAACCGGCGTTAAAATGGATTTTGCGAAATAGCGGTCCAGAGAATCGCCATGATTTTCCTATTACAACATCATGCTGATTCTTGAAAGCCTAAGGAGAACTTGTCCAACAGTTCGGCAGCAGGTGTTGTAATGGCGAAACACCCCGTCTCGCTATTTGACGATAGCTCCCCCTCCCCGAATTTTTAATCGTACAGGAATACCGGGCGTGACATTCTGGCAGCATGTCTCCGGGCCGCCCATACATCGAACTATCTCAGGCTGATCGCCGTCAGAATTGCCAAGGCAAAGCCGTGCAGCGTGTCATCCCGCGCACCCATGACGACGATCCGGTCCCCAGGTTTAGCTAGCTTCACTATTCTGTCGCCGCATTGCTGTCGGGCTGCAATATGTTCTGCCTTGCCTCCTGCGGCGATTATCGCATCGACAATCGATTCGCTGCCGTGAGACCGGTCCACTGTCCCGCCGAAATAGACCGGATCGCACAGGATGACACGATCATCGTCGGACAGGTTTTCGGAGAAAACCGCGGCAAGCTCCACGCCCATTTTCTTGATCGGTCCGAACCCGTGCGGCTGAAAGAAGGCAATCACCCGCCCCGGGAATGTTTTGAGAGTACGCAGCGTGGCGGCGATTTTGTCCGGATTGTGACCAAAATCGTCGATCACCGTGACGCCGTTCGCGGTTCCGACAATATCAAAACGACGGGCCAGACCGCGAAACGATCCGATCGCCGATATCGCCAAGTCGATCGGCACGCCGATGGCGCAGCTCGCCGCTATAGCCGCCAGAGCATTGGCGATATTGTGCCTGCCTGGCACTTGCAGCGAAACCGGAAAGTCTGCCTCGCCCCTGCGCAGAGTGAAACTGGCCCCCAGGGCCTGTTCCTCGACTTGCAACGCCCGATAGTCGGAACCTTCCGAAAATCCAAAGCTGCTGGCATCCGAAAGATCGAGAGAACCTACCAGCGCGATCGATTCTGCATCGTCATGATTCCAGATGGCGTGGTTCGATTTCGCAATGAAATCGCCGAACAATATTCTCAGTTCGGCAAGGCTCTTGTGATCCAGGCTGACATTGTTGAGTACCGCAATTTCAGGCTTGAACAGAGCGATGGAGCCATCGCTTTCGTCAACTTCACTCACGATCATCCCGCCAGCGCCCACCCGGGAACTGGCAAACGGGGCATCCGCATCGGCAAAATTTTTCATCACCGCCCCGTTCATGATCGTCGGGTCGCAGCCAGCTTCCGTCAGAATCCAGCCGATCATACCGGTCACTGTGGATTTGCCACTGGTTCCGCCAACAGCGATGCTGCGCTGTGCGCTGTTGAAATGCTCCGCCAACAGCTCCGCACGGGTCATTCGCCTGCACCCCAGCGCTATTGCCTGGGCAACATCCGGTACAGAGTCTTCGATGGCCGCAGAGGCAATCAATATCTGGTTTCCGTCAACCAGACCGCTGCCATCCTGTTGAAACAGATTTATTCCGCGATCCTGCAGCCATTGGAATTTGTCTGCCAGTCGCCCCTGGTCCAGTGCTCGGTCCGAGCCTGAAACCCGGGCTCCCGTTGCCTTGACGATCATCGCCAGAGGCAGCATGCCCGAACCACCGATCCCGCAGAAATAATAGGATTTGTCTTCACTCATTTTTTCGCGCTATTGCTTCTCTATCTGTTTGGCAATGGCGCAAGGAACAAATTCCATCTCCCTATCCGTCCGCATCGGCATTTGCGCGCCGTCGACCCCATTTTCGCGGGAAGCGGCTGACCGCGTCCTTGCGCTCGCCGCCAGAACGCATCCACAGGCCGAACTGATTTTCGACGAGCAATGTTTTCTGGTCGAAGGGCATTTTGCCGGCAACGATAAACAGCGCACGGACAGTTTTGTGACTCTAGCCAACGATCCCAGCATCGACGCCATATGGTTTGCGCGGGGCGGCTATGGGGCCGCTCGAATCGCAGAAGCGGCCATCGCCCAGCTCGGCGACGGCTCGAAAAAGAAAATATATCTGGGTTATAGCGATGCTGGCAACCTGCTCGGTGCCCTGTATCGCGAAGCTATTGGCGAAGTTGCTCATGGGCCGATGCCGTCCGATATCGCCAGGCAGGGTGGCGAGCAGGCGGTCTGCCGCGCTCTGGACTGGATCGTACACAGGCAAAAGGATGTTCTGGAACCGGGCCTGACGGCAGGAAAAAAATATGCCGCATTCAATATCATGACACTGGCCATGATGACTGGCACGAAGCTGATGCCGGATCTTCGGAACCATATAGTCTTGATAGAAGAGATATCCGAATATCTTTACGCCTTTGATCGCGCCATGTTCCATCTCTCCGGCAATCTTGAGGCGCATGGCCTCGCCGGCATAAAATTGGGCCGTATCGGCGATATCCCCGAAAATGACCGCCCCTTCGGTGAAGGTGCGGAGGACATTGCTAGGCGATGGTGCGACCGCGCCAATATCCCCTATCTGGGGCAAGCGGACATTGGGCACGATGCCGACAACAAAATCGTGCCCTTTGGGCTGTTAAACGTCTGACCTCTTATTGCGAACAAGCTATACAATATTTCAGCGGCGAGGCGATTCGCCTCCGATCCAATTGACGCAAACTTGACCTGTCACAGCCAACCGGCCACAAGCCGCAAAATTCAGCGTGTTAAGATATCTTATGTTCGAGGGAATTGAATGAAACTTGCAATGATAGGTTCGGGCTATGTCGGCCTCGTTTCTGGCGCCTGCTTCGCTGATTTTGGCCATGATGTAATTTGCATCGACAAAGACGCGAAAAAAATCGCTGATCTTAACAATAATATCATGCCGATATACGAACCGGGACTTGCCGATCTGGTTAAGAGAAATGTTGATGCAGAACGCCTGTCCTTTTCGACCGATTTGGCGGCATCGATCGAGGATTGCGATGCCATTTTTATCGCAGTGGGAACGCCCTCACGAAGAGGCGACGGCCATGCCGACCTGAGCTATGTTTATGCGGCCAGCGAGGAAATCGCTGATGCCATCGTCAAGCCCACCGTCATCATCACCAAATCCACCGTTCCAGTGGGAACAGGCGATGAGGTCGAACATATTATCGCGAAGAAGCAGCCCAGGGATCGCTTCTCGGTCGTCTCCAATCCCGAATTTCTGCGCGAAGGCGCTGCAATAACGGACTTCAAACGTCCTGATCGCATCGTGATTGGCACGGAAGACGACTGGGCGAAGGATGTGATGAGCGAAATTTACCGGCCTCTGTTCCTCAATGAATCGCCTATATTGTTCACCGGCCGGCGCACGGCAGAATTGACCAAATATGCCGCCAATGCCTTTCTCGCGACAAAAATCACATTCATTAACGAGATTGCCGACCTGTGCGAAAAAGTCGGTGCCGACGTTCAGGAAGTCTCCCGGGGTATTGGTCTGGATAACCGGATCGGATCCAAATTTCTCCATGCCGGCCCCGGATATGGCGGCAGCTGTTTTCCAAAAGACACTCTCGCGCTGATGAAGACCGCGCAGGACAATGACAGTCCCGTCCGCATTGTCGAGGCGGTGGTTCAAGTGAATGACCAGCGCAAGCGCGCCATGGGGAGAAAGGTCATTCACGCCCTTGATGGCGAAGCCCGTGGCAAAAAGGTGGCCTTACTCGGCCTGACCTTCAAGCCAAATACCGACGATATGAGAGACGCGCCCTCGATCGCCATTGCGCAAACATTGACCGACGCAGGCGCGGAAGTAACCGCCTATGATCCAGAAGGGATGGAACTGGCAAAGCAGATTATGCCGGAAGTGAAAATGGCCGATAGCAGCTACAATGCTGCAAAAGATGCGGATGCGGTGGTCATTGTTACCGAATGGGATGCCTTCCGTGCGCTGGACTTGAAAAAGCTAGCCGCGGTCATGAAAGGCGATGTGCTGGTCGACCTGCGGAATATTTACAATCCGTCGGAAGTTGCGCAAAGCAATTTGAAATATACCAGCGTGGGTCGAAACTAGAGTGTAGTGGCAGCAAGCAATGAAACTGAAGAAAAAACTCGTAGAAAAACCGTGGGGCCAGGACGTGCTCCCCGATATCTTCAAGGGTGAAGCCGGGAAAAGGATTGGTGAAATCTGGTTTGAGGCACCGGATGGCATTGTCCCGCAGCTGATGACAAAATATCTTTTCACCAGTGAAAAGCTCTCCGTTCAAGTCCATCCGAATGATCGGCAGGCCAGACGCATTGGATTTTCTCATGGCAAGGAAGAATGTTGGTTCATTCTCGACGCAGAGCCTCATTCCGTATTGGGCCTTGGGCTGAACAAGAAAGCGAGCGCGACAAAGCTGAAAACTGCTGCGGTTTTGGGAGAGATCGAGGACCTGATCGACTGGAAACCCGTCAAGGCCGGCGATTTTTTCTTTGTGCCGGCAGGAACGATCCACGCCATCGGACCCGATATCTCGCTGCTGGAAGTGCAGCAGAATGTCGATATTACCTATCGGATTTATGACTATGGACGCCCGCGCGAACTGCATCTCGAGGAAGCGATGGCGGTAGCCAAGCTGACCAGTTATGACATGAAATATTTTCGCGAAGTGCCGCATGACACGTCAACCAGCCTCTTCGTAGGCAAACCATTTTCGCTGTTCCAGATAGTCGGGACAGACGCCGAACCCATTTCCCATACGGCCAGCAAGGAATGGCAGGTCATTCCCCTGGAAGGATCGGTCACCGTCCGCGGAAAACTGATAAAGGCTGGAGAGTGCGGGATTTGCCCGCGGTTTTCCGACATAGATCTTTCGAAAAACGGCAAGTCGCTCATCGCTTGCACATGACATGAGATTCTGATCATGACACGCCCTATTCCGATTACACCCGTTATCCTGTCCGGGGGATCCGGAATTCGGTTGTGGCCGCTATCCACACCGAAAAAGCCCAAACAATTTCTCAATCTGTTTGGACCGCTCAGCATGTTCCAGCTGACGATCCAGCGTTGCGCAGACAAAAATCTGTTTGCAAAGCCGCTTATCGTGGGATCATCCCGCCATATCGATTTGATGCGCGATCAGATGCAGGAAGTAGGCGCTGAATCGGGGATGATCATTCTTGAGCCTTGCGCCAGAAATACTGCTCCTGCAATCGCACTAGCGGCGCTGGCGGCGGCAAACCCGACCGACCTGCTGCTGGTAATGCCCAGCGATCATATGATCAAAAACATCCCCGCATTTCAGAAAGCCGTACTGGCATCGATTCCCGTCGCTGAATCAGAATGGCTGGTGACATTTGGAATTGAACCCACCGGGCCTGCGACAGGATATGGCTATATTCAGCAAGGCGAGGTGATCGACGGCAACACCGCAAGCCTTTCGGCAAAGCGATTTGTCGAGAAACCAACCGAGGCCAATGCTGAAAAAATGCTGGCGGATGGCGGGTATCATTGGAACGCCGGTATTTTTCTGTTTCGAGCGGACAGCTATTTGACGGCGATGGAGAAACATTCCCCCGCAATGCTGGCCGCATGCAAAGCGGCCATGGACGCCAGACGGATGGACGATGAGCTGTGCTTTCCAGAGGCGGACAGTTTCGCTTCCTCACCGTCCGATTCAATAGACTATGCGATAATGGAACGAGCAGAGAAGATTGCCGTCACTCCCGTAAACCCCGGCTGGTCGGACGTCGGCAGTTGGGATTCCGTGTTCGAGATCAGCGACAAGGACGGGCAATCCAATGCCATATTTGGCAAAGCCTCGACAATGGATTCAACCGAAAACCTGATCCACAGCCAGGAATTTGAAATTGCCACCTATGGCGTCGAAAATTTAATCATCGTCTCTCATGAAAACAAAATCATGATTTTGCCCCGTGGCCAGTCGCAGAATGTCAAAAAAATAGTGCAGAAACTTGAGGCTGAAGATTAGATTTACGACTCTGCCTCCTCAACCGTCTCAACCTTGTCCAAACGGGCTTGCTTTCCGATAAGCCAATTTGGCCATCGTCTGGCGATGAACAGGAATAACGTTGGCAGTAACATTGTGTTCCAGATATCTCTAAAAGCCTCATCAACATATATGCCGCTTGCATATGCCGCATCCGATACGAACATATAGTCGTAATATTCATTGCCGCAGGCAGCCAATGCGACAAACAGCCATGGAATGCTGCTGGCGAGGGAACCCCGGATACAAAGCGCAACTGCCAGTTGCACGCCAACACCGGCATAAATATGCAGGGAGTCGCGATCCAGCCCTGTTGACAGTTCCAGCCAGTCCTTGATTTCAAACCACATCATGACATGCGATTGAGCCAGCCGCCTGCAAGGGTCAACGCCTTTTTCAAAAGACTTGATTATCAAAATTTTAGCCAAAATGGACTAGGCAGTCGAAATGACCATGAAGATGACTGGAAAACCGAAAATATTGACGATATTCGGTACCAGACCGGAGGCGATCAAGCTTTTCCCGGTCGTTCAGGCCTTGTCGTCGCGCAAGAATTTCGAAACATTGACCTGTGTAACCGCCCAGCATCGACAAATGCTCGATCAGGTTCTGCAGATTGCCGACATACGGCCCGATTACGATCTCGACCTGATGAAGGCGAATCAAAGCCTCGATGACCTTACAGCCCGGCTGTTGTCGGGCATCGGTAAAATATTGGACGAAACAATGCCGCAGCGGGTTATCGTCCAGGGTGATACCGCGACCGCCATGTGCGGGGCACTGGCCGCCTATTATCGGCAAATCCCGGTCAGTCATGTCGAAGCGGGCCTGCGGAGCTACAATATCTACCATCCGTGGCCTGAGGAAGTGAACCGGAAGATCATCGGTACGATTGCTGACCAGCATTTCGCCCCGACCGAAACCTCAGCAGATGCACTTCGGAAGGAAAATATCCCGGCAGAACAAATCTATGTCACCGGCAACACCGTAATCGACGCCCTTTTGATCACAGCGAATAAACCAAGCCAATCAAACTTGGCTGACATTCTCTCCCCTCTTTACAAAAAGTTCGGCGGCCGCAAGATCATCGGGGTAACGAGCCACCGGCGGGAAAATCTCGGCGAAGGACTGACCAATATTGCCAGCGCTCTGCGCATCCTGGCGATGCGGGACGACGTTGCCCTTATTTTCCCTGTGCACCTCAACCCCAAAGTCAGGATGATCATGCATGATGCATTGGGCGATCTGGACAATGTCGCGATGATCGAGCCTCTCGATTATCCCAATTTTGTCAGTCTTCTGAAACATTGTCACTTCATGATGACCGACAGCGGCGGTGTGCAGGAGGAGGCCCCGGCGCTTGGCAAGCCGGTGCTCGTGATGCGCGATACGACAGAGCGGCCAGAAGGCGTGGCGGCGGGAACCGCGAAGCTTGTCGGCACGGATACGGATGTGCTTGTGGCTGAAGCTATCAGGCTGCTGGACGAGGATGACCATTATCTTGCCATGGCCCGCGCCCACAATCCGTTTGGCGACGGAACGGCAAGCCGACAAATAGCGGATATCATCGAACAAAGCCTTGCCTCCTGACTTCTGCCGCCAGCAGACCGTTACCTAAATATTTACACTGATCGGCTAGTCTTCCGGGATATGAATCGCGCCACACCGGCGCCCTGCGGAGTGACTTGACACATGTTATCGGAAGAAAAGCCAAGCGTCTGCGTTATGGGACTGGGATATATCGGCCTGCCGACGGCGGCCGTTATTGCACGTTCAGGATGTGCGGTTCTCGGCATCGACATCAACGAACAGGTCGTCAAGACCATCAATTCGGGCAATATCCATATCGAGGAAGTAGATCTGGACGGGCTGGTGCAAGGCGTTGTTTCTCGCGGGACATTGCGTGCCTCGCTGCTGGTGGAGCCGTCCGATGTTTTTGTCATTGCCGTCCCGACTCCCTTCGGTGACGATCATATTCCTGACATCAGCTATGTCATGGAAGCGGCCACCACTATCGCCGCTGCCCTGAAAGCTGGGGACACCGTCATCCTGGAATCGACCTGCCCCGTCGGCACGACCGAAAAAATGCGCGACCTGATCGCACAGCTGCGCCCGGATCTCAAAATCCCGGGATTAGCAAGCGATATTCCCGACATTGCCATCGCCTATTGCCCGGAGCGAGTGCTTCCCGGCAAGATTCTCGAGGAACTGATCCAGAATGATCGCAGCATCGGCGGCATCACGCCCCGCTGCGCACGCAAGGCGCTCGGCTTCTACCGCCGCTTTGTCCGCGGCGAACTGGTGACCACATCGGCGCGCGCCGCGGAAATGACCAAACTGGTGGAGAACAGCTACCGCGACGTCAATATCGCCTTCGCCAACGAGCTGTCGATTATCGCCGATCATATGGAACTCGACGTCTGGGAGGTCATTCGCCTTGCCAACCGCCATCCACGAGTCAATATCCTGCAACCAGGCCCTGGTGTTGGCGGTCATTGTATCGCGGTCGACCCCTGGTTCATCATCCACAGCGCGCCCGAGCAATCCCCCCTCATTCGCATCGCCCGCGAGGTGAATGACGGGAAAACCGGCCATGTGCTGGAACAGGCCTCGCTGCTGATCGATGAACTGCCGGGCGTCTCGATCGCCTGCTTCGGTCTGGCGTTCAAGGCCAATATCGATGACTTTCGCGAGAGCCCCGCCCTGAAGATCGCCGCCAAGCTGGCCAGACGCTATGGCGGACGCGTGAAAATTGTCGAACCCTATGCCAGCGAACTGCCGCCCGCGTTCGAGGGCACCGGTGCGGAACTGATCGATATCGACCAGGCGCTGGAAACCTGCCCGATCATGATCACCCTCACCGATCACGACATGTTCAAATCCATCCCGCTCGACGAACGGGCAGGCAAGGTGGTCTATGACACGAGGGGGATATGGCCGGACCAGCCGGACAATCGCGCGGCGGTGAGCGAGATCAGGCTGGCGAGTTGAGTCAAACCAATCCGAGCCATTTTACAAACAAACTTAAGCCCTCTGCTTGTCACCAGATGGGGTAGCAGACAACTCCCTTGATCGGCTCTACTTTCGATTTTGCCTCGAAGATATCAAAGTTGCGATCACTATCCGACAGGACATAGTGCTTTTCCAAGATAGTTTTGAACTGGTCGTCCCGCTTGAAAAAATCGGTCATTCTGAACTGATCTGGCGATATGCCGTAAGCAAGCTGCGTTACATTCACGTAGATATATTTCGGTGAATGACAGGAGATGTCTTCAACAGTTTGATGACGGATTTGGCGACCCACTTCTTCCAATTCGGCGTTCCCATTGCCGGCATTCTCAGCCTTGGCTATTGCTGAGATCATCCAGTGCGCAAAATGTCGAGATGTCCATTGCACCTCCTGTATCTCAACATGCGGGAACACCAGACGTGGATCGCCGGTGATGATCATCACCGCATCGCCGGGTGACCACCGACTATAATATTTCTCTACGCCAACACGCTGGTTTTCATAAGTTCCATGGGTCAGGCCCACGAGAATATAACTGATCGCCAAGGCCGTGGGTAACGGTTGCCAAGCAAATTTCTGGAACAGACTTTTTTGCCGTGTGTCCGGAGCATACCAAATTTGAACGATCATCGTCAATGATATGCAAACGGTTGCCGGGATGGCGTGATATTGCCAGCCTTTTTTTTGGGCAAAATAAGCGGCGATAAAGCCGAGTGATGCAATGACCAGAGCGCGTAACAGCGGGACGGGTGCTGCATCGGACTGGCGAATTCGGCTGTACCCAATCCACGCCAAACAGAAAATCCAGATGAGTACTTCACTGCGAAGGATCTGCAAAAAAAACGGCCGCTCGTAGCCGTTATAGGCGGCAGCGACCAACGGGACGATATGACTCAAAAACTCGGGCGTATAAATCAACATGGCACCACCATAGAAGGCAGCGCATAATCCCATTGCGGCAGTCTCCCACCGAATGGGTCGCCAATTTCTGCGAAGTTCGAACAATAGCCAGAGCTCTAGCCCGATCGGCACAACGATAAAATAGTGTTTCATCGCTATACCGACAGCAGCAAGGACCCCGATGCTCATTGCAAGATACCAGGATACAGGTTGTTGACGCTGCCTGCGGGAAATCAATGCAACATAGGGAATAACGCCAATGGCAGTCAGTTGTTCGCGTTGGCCAAAATCGTACATCGGGGCGACCAGGAGTAATGCCAGCACAAACAAAGAAACGCCCGTGGAAGTTTTATCGTCGGCGAAATCTGCCAGACGCGTGAAAACAACGGCAGCGAAAATGGCCCACAATATGATCATGGATATATATAAATTCAGGGGGTCGATACTGAAAACCTTTGCGACGGTATCAATCCCTGCGGCCATCCAGAACCAGAGCGGTGGGTTGATTTCCATCAAATGACCGTAGAGCGGCGTTCCACCGTTCATTTGGCGCGCAAGCCAAAATTGCCAGGACACATCATGGGTCAATGGTATGTCGATAAAAACTGCCAAGAGCGCGAGACCGAACGAAATCGACGCAATTGTAACGTAATGGTTGGAAATGTTGGCGGTGATCCTGTTTCGGGCAACGCCGCTCAAGGTTTTTTGGCCAACGCCATCATCTCCTCGAAAAACCACGAACCGCGATAACAGATAAAATGTTATTGTGTAGGCCGTCATTGCCCCAAGATGCAGGATCGCACTTTGCGACAACCCCATTTCACGACCGATTACAAGAACCAGAATGTTAACGAGATAACTCGCAGCAAATGCCCAGATAAAATAGAATATTTCGCGAATGCTGGGCCTTGATTGAACCCGGAATGACCAAGTACGGTTTACAAAATAGGAAAAAAGCAGCCCAACAGAATATCCCAAAAAATTGGCTCGATAATCGCCGAGCCCTAACCAAAGCCCAAAAACGATCACGGAATATCCAATGACAGTATTGTAAAGCCCCGTTAGCGCAAAGCGAGCGACCGAGGTGGTGCCCATAACCGTCAAGGCCGATGACTTCATCGCTGGGCTTCAAGCGAATATTGCCCCCCCAGGGGCAGCCAAGTCAGGGCGGATTCGATCGTTCGCAACGCCGAAAACTTTTCCGGAAAAAACACATGGTAACGATGGGTTACTTTTGTAAATCCAGCCGCCTCGAACCGGCGCTTCATTTCGCCCGCCGTTATCAGAACTGCGTTTTCGTCGAACGGGCAACGTTTCACGGCCAATCGGGTCAAGGGATTGTAGGGATTGTGCTCGAAAAGCATGAAGCGTCCATCGGCTGTCATACATCTGCGGATTTCAGCGAGCAATTCGATGTGATCCTCTGCGGGGATATGATGAAAAACGCAGGCAGTGAAGGCAACATCAACAGTTCCATCCTCAAACGGAAGGCTTTTGCCATCATAAACATGCGTCGTCATATTGCTCACGCCCTGTTGCTCGCAAAGCTTGAGCGAATCTGCGGAGACATCCAGACATCTCAGGCCCGCACGGGGAAAAGCAACGCGGAGGGGTTTAAGCGAGTTGCCGATACCAGCTCCGAAATCGAGTATAGAATGAGGATCTAGATTTACGTCTTGACATATCCTCTTTAATTCCTTGACCTTATACTCAGCAAAATAATCTAAATCCTTACTGATAAAGCCAATAGATTGTGCATGTTGCTGTCGGTAATCGGCGGAAATGGAATCAAATTCTACCTCAATCATTGACCGACTTCCTTATATCTTCAAGATATTGATGAACGGGATTTTCTTCCACACGTTGTCGGCAAACCTGCTCAATAATATAAAGAGGGCGTTGCTTCGTTTCCATGTACATTCGACCAAGATATTCCCCAAATATTCCGAGGACCAAGAGTTGCACTCCGCCCATCAACAAAATGATCGAAGCGAGGCTGGCCCAGCCCGGGATAGTGTAGCCCAGCAGGAAATTAGCGGCCACCCAACCGAACATACCCAACGCAATGACCGAACATAGCAACCCAAGGTGAGAGGCAATTCGCAGGGGAACGGTCGAAAAGCTGGTCACGGCATCCACTGCAAAACGCATCATCTTGCGCAGGGGATAATGAGTCTCCCCGGCAAAGCGTTCGTCCCGGTTGTATGGAACCGCAACTTGTTTGAAGCCAATCCAGCTAACCATGCCGCGAACGAACCGAAAGCGCTCTGGCATGCCGTTAAGCTGTTCAAGAACCCGGCGTGTCATCAGCCGGAAGTCGCCGGTATCACGCGGGATAGAGACATCTGAAAGCTTGTCCAGAACACGGTAGAAGACGGACGCAGAAAGTTGTTTGAACCAGGTTTCTCCCGCCCGATGAATACGAGTACCGTAGGCTACATCGTAACCTTCCGCCAATTTTTGCCTCATATGCGGTAGCAGCTCTGGGGGGTCCTGTAGATCCGCATCAAGGATAAAGATCTCTTCACCTTGGCAAATTTCCAAGCCAGCGGATAACGCCAGTTGATGGCCACAATTGCGCGAAAGGTTTACACCTACGACTGATTGATGCTTGCTAGCTGCAACAGCAATCATCTCCCAAGTCCGATCAACGGAACCGTCGTTGACCAGGACGATTTCATATACCCCGGGGACCTCTGCTTCACAGACCGGAATGAGACGGTCGAGGAGAGCTTCAATGCTCTCTTCTTCATTATAGCAAGGAACGACCACTGATAAAGTCAATCCTGCCTGAGTCCATCGGTCACTAGTCAATGCCATTGTCGCGCCCTCAAAAAAATATATAAATCCCCTAAAAGGCTATGGTTAACAAACCGTATACTGAGCAAGATTAACTGGCTTTGCCTTCGGCCATCCGGATGATACGGTGCCGCCATGACCCAGACAAAATTCCGCCCCCGCCGTTCCTGCCTGTACATGCCGGCGTCGAACAAGCGCGCCCTGGAAAAGGCCAAGAATCTCCCCGCCGACACGATCATTTTCGACCTCGAAGATGCCGTGGCGCCCGAGGCGAAGGAGGAAGCGCGCGAAAATGCCTGCGCGGCGCTGCGATCCGGCGACTATGGCGACCGTGAACTGGTAGTGCGCATCAATGGGATGGAAACATCCTGGTTTGCGCAGGACCTCAAGCAGGCCTGCCTTGCCGGTGCTGATGCCATACTGGTGCCCAAAATACGGAACGCGAATGATATCATCCAGATCACTGATCTGATGGAAGACCTGGAAGCAAGTCCCGACACCAAGCTGTGGGCCATGATCGAAATGCCCGAGGCGATATTGAAGCTCGCCGAAATTGCCGCTCTGGGAACCGGGAAGCGGCTGACAACCTTTGTCATGGGGTTCAACGATCTGGCGAAGGAAATGCGCGCGGAGCAGGATCGCGCTATCTTTGGGCCGGTGATGACGCAGGCGGCGATCGCGGCGCGCGCCTATGGCCTCAATATCCTCGACAGCGTCTATAATGATTTCAATGATCCGGCCGGTCTGGAAGCCGAATGCAGCGAAGCGAAGAAATCCGGTTTTGACGGCAAAACACTGATCCACCCCGCGCAGATCGAGACGGCCAACCGTGTTTTCGCGCCCAGCGCCGATGAAATTGCCGCCGCCGAGGCCATTATCGCGGCCTTTGCTGACCCGGTCAATGCCGGCAAGGGCGTCATCCTCGTCGATGGAAAAATGACCGAGCTGCTGCATCTCAAGCAGGCCGGGCAGCTGGTGGCTACAGCGCAGGCGATCGAGTCATTGGCCGGATAGCCGGTTCCCCCTCGACAAATTGCCCGAAAACCGGTTTAAGTGGTCAATTGAAATGTTGATGTGACGGGCTGGCAAAGCCCCACTTTCGGGAGAGCGATTATGGAAGCCTTGGAAGCCGCAGCTGGCGAAGTCAGCAAAGACGAGATCATGAAGCTGTTTCAGGCGCAGCGCGACGCCTTTCATGCCGAATTGCCGGTCAGCTATAACGTCCGTATGGACCGGATCAACCGCACCGCGCAAATGATCATCGATCACCAGGACGACCTGTGCCGGGCGGTCTCGAATGATTTCGGCCACCGCAGCAGTGTCCAGACGGTGATGACCGATCTGATGTCAGTGGTTGGCCATGCCAAGGATCACAAGAAGCGCCTCAAGAAATGGATGCGCCCGGAAAAGCGCAAGATGGACTTTCCTCTGGGGCTGCTCGGGGCCAGCGGCCAGGTCGAATATCAGCCCAAGGGCGTGGTCGGCGTGATCGCGCCGTGGAATTTTCCAATCAATCTTGCCTTTGACCCCGCGATCGGTGCCTTTGGTGCCGGCAACCGGGTGATGATCAAATTTTCCGAATTCTGTCCCGAAACCGGAGAACTGGTAAAGAAGCTGGTCGCCGAATATTTCGCACCGGAAGAAATGACGGTCATCACGGGCGGTCCGAAAACCGGCAAGTCCTTCTCGGAAATTCCCTGGGATCATCTGATCTTCACCGGCGGCGGCGGCATCGCAAAAAATGTCATGGCAGCAGCCGCCCAGAATCTGACCCCGGTCACGCTCGAACTGGGCGGCAAGTCGCCGACCATTGTCGGACCGGATGCCGACGTCCAGAAAGCGACCCAGCGCATCGCCATGGGCAAGATGATGAACGCCGGCCAGATCTGCCTGGCACCCGACTATCTGCTGGTCCCGCAGGACAAGGAAGAGGCGGTCGTCGAGGGCATCAAATCGACTGTTGCCGAGCAATATCCGTCCCTGATCGCCAATGACGACTATACCTCGGTCATCAACGGCCGCCACAAGGAGCGTCTGCAGGGACTGATCGACGATGCCTTGGCTAAAGGCGCGAAACAGACGGTGGTCAATCCGGGCGACGAGGATTTTTCCAACACCAACAGCAACAAGATGCCGCTGACCGTCCTGCAGGACGTCAATGACGACATGCGGGTGATGCAGGAAGAGATTTTCGGCCCGATCCTGCCGATCAAGACTTATCGCAATCTGGACGAAGTGATCGACTATGTGAACGATCATGACCGGCCGCTCGGCCTCTATTATTTTGGCGATACCGAAAGCGACAAGCGCAAGATATTGGACAAGACGATATCCGGCGGCGTGACCGTCAACGACGTGATCTTCCATATCGCCCAGCATGACCTGCCCTTTGGCGGCGTGGGTCCCTCCGGCATGGGCGCCTATACCGGGCATGACGGTTTCAAGGAGTTCAGCCACGCCAAGGCGGTTTATCGTCAGCCGAAAATCAACATTGCCAAAATTGCTGGTTTCCTTCCGCCTTATGGCAAGGTTACGGAAAAGACGATGAAGCAGCAGATGAAACTCTAGCGTCAGGCAATCATGGCAGAATTTCCGTTAGCGGGACTGAAGGTCCTCGACTTTACGCGCGTTGTCGCCGGGCCCTATGCCACGCGGATGCTGTCCGATCTGGGTGCCGAGGTCCTCAAGGTTGAACCACCCGAGGGCGATGTGACCCGCAGGCTCGGCAGTCAGGGTGACAGGCTCAGCGGCTATTATCTTCAGCAGAATATCGGCAAGCGCAATATCTGCGTGGATCTGAAAGCCCCCGGCGCCCGCGAACTCATCCTGAAACTGGCGGCCACAGCCGATATCGTCACCGAAAATTTCCGCCCCGGCGTCATGGCCAAATTCGGCATCGGCTGGGATGACCTGGTCAAGGTCAATCCGGGGCTGATCATGCTTTCGATCTCCGGTTACGGCCAGACCGGGCCCGATCGCAAGAAGGCGGCTTACGCCCCGGTGCTGCACGCCCAATCCGGTCTGATCGCGCGGCAGGCAGAAATGGCCAATGCGAAACCGGTCGACATCCAGATGTCTGTCGCCGACAGCTACAGCTCGCTCCACGGGATCATCGCGATCCTGGCGGCGCTGCGCGTCCGCGACCAGAGCGGCGAAGGCCAGCATATCGATATGGCCATGACCAGCGTGCTCCACTCGGTCGATGATTACGCTTATTGGGTGCTGGACGACAACTGGCCGAAGCCCGAGGAAAACAGCGTCTGGGACGCGCCGGAAGGACGACGAATCCTGATCGCCGGCGACATGAAATGGATGTGGGTGATGTTCTCCACGCGCGACGGTTTGGCCGATCCGACTCCGGAGGGAGCCGATATCGCGACCAAAGTGCGGATGCGGCGCGAGGCCATGGAGCGGCATATGCTGGACCACGACAGTTTCGACGCGCTGACGGCAACGCTCGACCGGCTCAATCTGGCCTGGGGCGAGGTGCAGCCGTTCGGTGCCGGGATTTATGAGCAGCCCAGCGTCCGGGCGCTCGGGGTCGTGGTGGTTGTAAAAGATGAAGCGGGCCATGCGCGGCGCACCATCCAGTCGCCCTACCGCTTTTCAAAATCGAAGAGCGGGATTGATGGCGACAGCAAAACCGCAAAGCGCGGCGAACATAATGTCGCCGCGCTTCGGGATTGGCTTGATATGGACGAGAGCGAAATCAGCGCGCTTGCCGAAAGCAAGACGCTGATCTCGGAATAGCCTAGGCGTCAGCGTTGCGCGCCTGACGGCGCTTGAACGATTTCGCGCCATTGTTCCAGTGCTTCGGTCCGTCACTCTTGGCACCGGCACTCGAACCCGGGCCACCGCGTCCGGAACCGCCGCCGGGACGACCCTTGCGGGCGCTGTGCTTGTTCTTGGGCGGTCCGCTGCGGGTGGGGGTTGCACCATATTTCTTCGGCTTCTGGCCGTAGATACGCGGAGCGACTTCCTCGCGGGGCGGTTCATCATAACCTTCGGGCAATGGCACCACATCGGGTTTCACGCCGGTCAGCTTGACCACATCGCGCAGAAACTGGCGCTCGTCGGGCGCGACCAGGGAGTAGGAAATACCACTCGCTCCTGCCCGTGCCGTCCGGCCGATGCGGTGGACATATTGTTCGGACACATTAGGCATGTCGAAGTTGATGACATGGGTGATGCCGTCGACATCGATGCCGCGCGCCGCGATATCGGTGGCCACCAGAATGTTGATCTTGCCCGACTTGAAATCGCCCAGTGCGCGTTCGCGCTGCGGCTGGCTTTTGTTGCCGTGGATCGCGGCGGAATGGATACCGACCGCCATCAGATTTTTCACGACCTTGTCGGCGCCATGTTTCGTCTGGGTAAACACCAGCATATGATCCGGATTTTCATTGTTGATGAAATCCTTCAGCAGACGCTGCTTGTCGTCCTGGTTGATATAGGTGACCTTCTGGTCGACCCGCTCGGCAGTCGTCGACTGCGGGGCGACCGATACCTGGACCGGATTGGTCAGGAACTGGTCGGCCAGCTGCGAGATCGTCTTCGGCATGGTCGCCGAGAAGAACAGGCTCTGCCGCTGCTTCGGCAGCATCGGAACGATTTTCTTCAGCGGCACGATGAAGCCGAGATCGAGCATCTGGTCGGCTTCGTCGAGCACCAGGATTTCGACCTTGGACAGCGTCAGATAGCGCTGGTCGATCAGGTCGAGCAGACGGCCCGGTGTTGCCACCAGCACGTCAACCCCGCGTTCGAGGATGCGCTTCTGCCGGTTGATCGGCACGCCGCCGAAAGCGGAGGTGACGAACAGGCCGAGGCCCTTGGAATAGCCGGTCATGCTGTCGGCGATCTGCCGGGCGAGTTCGCGGGTCGGTGCGAGCACCAGCATCCGGCATTCAAAGCGGCCGGCGCGTTTCTTGTTGTTCAGCAGATGATGGATCGAGGGTAGCGAGAACGCGGCGGTCTTGCCGGTACCAGTCTGGGCGATGCCGAGAATATCCTTGCCTTCGAGCGCTGGCGGGATCGCCTGCTGCTGGATCGGCGAAGGGGTGGTGTAGCCGCCTTCGGCCACGCGTTTTTGGATTGCTTCCGCAAGAGCGAAATCAGAAAATTTAGTCAAAAATAATACCTTAAAATAAGCAGCCAGTGGGCGCAGCACGAGGATAATTCGCGCGCGCGTTCGCCGTCGGTTAAGACGACCCGCGTGATCAGGCTGCCGGAAAGAAAGAAGCAATGAAGGCGATAGGTTCGAGATGATCATGTCATCTCTCACGCAGAACTCTCGCCAGACGGTCACTTCATATTGCCGCCCTTGCTGCGATGCAACATAGGAGTTTTTGCTGCCAAGTCAAGCGCTACTATGGCTCGTTTCGTCGCGATGTGGATTCCGGTCGGTCCATGTTCTTTGTTCGACGCCGATCCGGTATCGATATTCGCCTCCTGTCAAAACAGCCCGGCCATCTGCAACACAGCAAATTGGTTTAACAGAATTTAATCTTTCTTCGCTAGCCAGACCTTTTTCCAGCGGTGCTATATGAACATGGAACGTGCGACGATAAAGCCGAAAATTGCGGTAGTCATTCCGTGTTTTCGTGTGCGCAACCAGATCCTGTCCGTTCTGGCGGCTATTGGCTCCGAAATTGCGGCGATTTACGTTATTGATGACAAATGCCCGGACCAAAGCGGTAATCTTGTATTGCAGGAAAGCCGTGACCCAAGGGTCAAAGTATCAATCCACAAAGAGAATAAGGGCGTGGGTGGTGCTGTGATGACAGGATATCAGGCGGCACTGGATGATGGCGCGGATATTGTGGTCAAGGTTGACGGCGATGGTCAGATGGACCCTTCGCTTATTGCCGATCTGATCCATCCGATCGTAACCGGCCGAGCCGATTATACGAAAGGGAACCGCTTTTATTCGATCTACTATGTACGTGACATGCCGCGCATGCGGTTGCTCGGCAATGCCGCCTTGTCGTTTATGACGAAAATTTCGAGCGGCTATTGGAGCATTTTTGATCCGACCAACGGTTTTACGGCCATTCACCGGACAGCCCTGTCGCGGCTCGAACTTCGCAATATCTCCGAGCGATATTTTTTCGAGTCCGACATGCTCATCAACCTTGGCAATATCCGGGCGGTAGTCAGTGATGTACCGATGGAAGCCAAATATGAGGAGGAAGAGAGCAACCTCAAGATACGCGACGTTGTCGGACAGTTTTTCACCTCCAACATCCGGGAGACGACAAAGCGGGTGCTTTATAATTATTTCATGCGCGATTTCAGCCTCGCCTCCGCGCAACTGGCAATAGGCATATTGTTCCTGCTCTTTGGCATCTTGTTCGGCACCTATAACTGGTATCTTTCGATGAGCATGGGCGATACCGCGACGACGGGAACCGTGATGATTGCAACCCTGCCGATCATATTGGGTTTTCAGCTGGTACTGGCCTTTCTAGGCTTTGACATGGGTAATGAACCAAAAACCGTCTTGCATGAACCCCGCCGGCGAAGAAACGATCATCTGGATGCCGGCATAGCGGGTACAGCCAGCAACGAAGCCGCAAATCGCGTTATTCATCAGTGATGCCCAGGCATTTTTCACGTATCTTGCGCACGGGAAATAATATGTCCGCGCAAGCCATACGATATCTGATCGTCGGCGGTCTGGTTTTTGCATTTGATTTCGGCGTGTTCACCGGCTTGTTGCTGATCAACGCTCACTGGCTGTTTGCTGCCAATATCGCCGGAAAAATCGCCGGCGCGCTCTTGGGGTTTTTCCTGCATCGGCATTTCACTTTTTCGTGGCAAAAGCGCCAATCGGGTCTCACGCAATTCCTGTCCTATGGCGCGGTGCTTTTACTCAATCTGATGATTTCATCGGGCTTGGTTTATCTGTTCGTCATATCGATGAATATCGAAGCAGTCATCGGCAGACTCTTGTCTGACATCATCACCATTTTCCTGGCCTTCATATTGAGCCGCAATCTGGTTTTCAGCGGGGACGTACAAGATGCAAAATAGCTTGCAACATCTCCTGGAGCGGCGGTCCGGCAGCATTTTGCTCGCCATCCTGTTTCTCGCTCTTACAGCCTGGGCCTGGGTCGGGTTTCTGGGATCAGATGATGTTACCTACGCGATCGGAGCTTATGGCTGGATCGAACAGTTTCCCTTTGTCGGCGGCCATGGCACCATCCGCTATCCGATCACCATTCCGATGGCGTTCTCGTTCCTGACTTTCGGTCACAACGAATATGCCATGGTGCTGCCCAGCTATCTGGCCATGGTCGCGCTGCTGTTCTGCATCTGGCGCTCCATCGTGCATATTTCCGGAGTTTTCCCGGCAAACCTGAGCTTGCTGTTTCTTGTCACCTTGCCGCTTGTCGTAGTCCAGGCGACGATCGCCAGCGTCGATATCGTCGAAGCATTTTTTCTGTTCGCCTCGGTGATATTCTATTGGCGCTATGCGCGTGGCGAAGGACAGATGCGCGACCTGTTGTTCTCCGGAATGCTGGCCGGCCTCGCTTTCCTCACTCGCGAAACAGCCATTTTCATCGCTATATTCTATGCCATTCTCTTCCTGCGCGGCTACAAGTTCAGTCGCGTGCGCTATCTGACGATCGCAGCCGGATTTTTGATGATATGGGCGGTTGAAATTGCATATCTGTGGATAATGACGGGTGACCCGTTATTCCGGTTCAATATTTCGATGAATCATGACTCCACGATTGACCGGAGCGTCGATCTGGCCGGCAATCTGATAATTCACCCCGCCATCGACCCGCTTCTGGTGCTGCTGTTCAATCAGGAATTCATGCTGCTTTTCTGGATTGGCCTGCCGCTGGCATTATGGTTCTGCTTTTCTGGCCCTGACACTGTTTTGCGCCGTTTTGCACGGATCATTCTGCTATTCGGAACAAGCTGGTTCGTGTGCGTCGGTGCCGCTGTGACATTGCTGCCGCTCAATCCGCGTTATTTTCTGATCACGGCCCTGGCCATAGCGATCGTTTCGGGTTTCGGCCTACACAGGCTTTGGATCACTCTGGGACGAGGACGAACGGCGATCGCGGCGCTGCTGATCATGCTGTCGACAAATCTGTTGGGCATTTTTGTGGAGAACAGACAGCCCGTCTTCGGAGAACGGCAGTTGGCCGAGATCGCCGCACGCAATCCTGAAGTAATATATACAGATCCGATGACGCGCTACCGGGCTGACATGCTTTTGAAATGGGAAAACAGACAAGCCGCGGTTCGCGGCAAGATACCGCCACCCGGCGTCCTGTTTCTTTATAATCCGGAAAAGGTCGGGAGCAGCAATCGCTTCATGGATGCCGACATGCAGTCATTGTTGATGCCAAAGCCCGAGTGGAAGGTGGTCGAGACGGCTGAACCATCGCCCGAAATGATCGTGTCCTTGACGGAAAAAATTGGGGCGAACCGTTTCATCCCGGCAAGCATATGGCAAAAATTACGCTACCGGCACCAGCCAGTGACCCTCTATCGCATTCCTGACCGAACGCTCCCAAAGGCCCGGACGCTGTCAAAGAAATTCGAAAGTTCCGATGCCCGCATTCAGCAATGACGGTCCCCCGAACATTTCGGGCACGCCTTCCGCTTAGCGGGATCAAGGCGTAGGCGTTGGTGCGCCAGACGGTCTTGATCCTCCGGTAACATCAAAGCGACTGAGATACCGGGACCGTTCCCACTTGATGCGGGAGGCAGAGTGTCTAGAGTGCCTGTTTTCGCAGCTTCGCAAAAGCGAGGCATTTATCGCTGCAAGACGGATCATAATATGCGCACCTTAATCTTCTCGACCATAGCCTTGACCGCACTGACCCTTGCGCCTGCCCATGCGCAGGAACAAGCCACCCCGGAAAAGCCGGTGCTGGACATCGGCGGCGGCGGGCGACCGGTTGGCGAAGCCTGGTCACGCAGCCCCGTTCATGCCCAGCATGGCATGGCGGCGACCGCTCACCCGCTGGCCAGTCAGGTCGCTATCGACATATTGAAAAAAGGCGGCACGGCGGTCGATGCCGCGATTGCCGCCAATGCCGCGCTTGGCCTGATGGAGCCGACCGGCAACGGCATCGGCGGCGATCTGTTCGCAATCATCTGGGACCCGAAAACGCAAAAACTCTATGGCCTGAACGGCTCCGGAAAAAGCCCGATGGGCACCAGCTACAAACAGTTCATCCAGCAGCTCAAGGGCAGCAAGACCATCCCGCCCTTCGGCCCGATGCCCGTGACCGTTCCCGGTACGGTCGACGCCTGGTATGAAATGCACGACCGGTTCGGCAAGCTGAGCATGGCCGATATCCTCGCCCCGACCATCGCCTATGCAAGGGAAGGCCATCCGGTGGCGCCGGTGATCGGCTATTATCTGCAGAGCAACCTGAACCGCTTTGAGCAAAGTCGGGATATGATCGGCGAATTCGACAATGCTCGGGCCACCTATTTCAAAAATGGCGCACCCAAGGCAGGCGAGATATTCAGGAACCCGGACTTTGCCAATACGCTGAGCAAGATTGCCGATGGCGGCCGCGATGCCTTTTACAAGGGCGATATCGCCCGCACCATCGACGCCTATTTCAAGCGGGTCGGCGGCAATCTGCGCTACGAGGATTTCGCCGCCCACGACAGCAAATGGGTGGAGCCGGGCTGCGTCGACTATCGCAAGGGCTATGAATTGTGCGAACTGCCGCCGAACTCGCAGGGCTTCGCGGCACTGCAAATGGCGAATATCCTGAAAAATGTCGATCTCACGCAATGGCCGCGCGGCAGCGCCGAAGTGCTGCATTATATCACCGAAGCCAAACGGCTGGCCTTCGAGGATGTCGCCCGTTTCTACGCCGACCCCGACGCCTCCCCTGCCCCGATCGACTGGCTGCTCTCCGATGAATATGGCAAAGAGCGCTTTGCCCTGATCGATCCGGCGAAAGCGACTCCGGCGTTCGGACCGGGCGAGCCCAAGCTGGAAGGAGAAGGCGACACCACCTATCTCACCGTCGCCGACAAGGACGGGATGATGGTCTCGCTGATCCAGTCCAACTATCGCGGCATGGGCAGCGGCCTGGTCGCCGATGGTCTCGGCTTCATGTTCCAGGATCGCGGCGAGCTCTACTCGCTCGATGCCAGCCACCCCAACGCCTATGCGCCGGGCAAGCGCCCCTTCCAGACGATCATTCCTGCCTTCATGAAGAAGGACGGCAAGCCGTATATGTCCTTTGGCCTGATGGGCGGCGGCATGCAGCCGCAGGGCCATGTCCAGGTGATGATCAATCTTGTCGATTATGGCATGAACCTGCAGGAAGCCGGCGACGCCGCGCGGCTGAACCACGACGGCGGCCGCCAGCCGACCGACGATCTGGCGGGAACCGGAGCCGATCTTCTGGGTATACTGAATGTCGAACCGGGGATTTCGGCCGAAACGGTCGAGCGTCTCAAGGCGATGGGCCACAAGGTCGAAGTCGTCGGCAATGGCGCGATGTTCGGCGGTTATCAGGCGATTGTCCGCGATCCCGAAACCGGCGTCTACACCGGCGCCACCGAAATGCGCAAAGATGGTCAGGCAATCGGCTACTGAAGCCGCCACCCGAACGAAATGGAATGAAAATGCGAAAATTCTCCCCTGTCATCCTGCTGCCGCTGATGGCGCTGGCACAACCCGCATCGGCGCAGATGGAAAATTTCAAGACCGGCCCCGTGTTCAACGATTTTGGCGCCACTGCTCCGGTGCAGATGACCGAACCGCTGGCCAAGGACGCGCAGTTCAAGATCGCCTTTGACGTGTCGACCGCCGCCGATCCGGACAAGATCAACCGCACCATCGAAAGCGCTGCCCGCTTCATCAACATGCATGTCGCCGCCGGCGTGCCGGAGAAGAATATCCATCTCGCCATCGTCGTTCATGGCGGCGCCGCCTTCGACCTGACCAGTCCGGAATTTTTCGCTGCCCACAAGGACGGCCGAACCAACGCCAGCGCCGCCGCGATCGCGCAGTTACAGGAGCATGGCGTGGATTTCTACCTCTGCGGCCAGAGCGCCGCCGCTCAGGGCATCACCAATGCCGACCTGCTGCCGGGCGTAAGAATGGCCCTCTCCGCGATGACCGCCCATGCCCTGCTGCAGCAGCAGGGCTATACCATCAATCCCTTCTGATCGGACAGATATAGCCTGATGTTGAAGGTCGCCAGTTACAATATTCACAAGGGCATCGGCACCGACCGGCGGCGCAATCCCGGCCGGATCATCGACGTGCTCAACGAGATCGACGCCGATATCATCGCGCTGCAGGAGGCGGATCGCCGCTTCGGCGCAAGGGCCGCTGCTATTCCCGAGAAACTGCTGGAAATGCACAGCGACTATCAGGCGATCCCGCTCGACGTGCAGACCGACTCGATGGGCTGGCACGGCAATGCCCTGCTGGTCCGCAAGTCGGCAAGCGTGCTGGCCCATGATATCATGCACATTCCCTGCCTTGAGCCGCGCGGCGCGATCATGGGGCGGTTCGAGATTGCCGGCAAACAGCTCGCGGTATTCGGCATGCACCTTGACCTGTCCGGCCTCTGGCGCCGACGGCAGGCGGCAGCGATCGTCAAGCTGGCCCAGCAGCAGGAAAATGACGTGCCGGTGGTGCTGATGGGCGACCTCAACGAATGGAGCGCCGCCAGCGGCTGCCTGAAGGATTTTTCCCGCGCCTTCCAGATGGTCGACTGCGGTCGCAGCTTCCATTCGCGCAGCCCCATCGCCACGCTCGACCGGATCATGCACTCTCATGCGATCCGCTCGCTGGGTGCCGGAGTCCACGACAGTCCGTCGGCCCGCAAGGCCTCCGACCATCTTCCGGTATGGGCCGAAATCGCGGTCGATTAGGCGCCTTTCGAGGTCCAATAGTCCCGCTACGTATTAACCCGTATATGGCTCCGCCCGTCCGGCTGGTAGCGCCAACCCCACACAACGGGGAAGGACGTTATGGACAACTTACTGGTGAAGACCGGCGGCTGGCTGCTGCTCGTATTTCTGGCATTTATTGCGATGGTCATGGCCGCCGACGGCGGCTTTGCCGTGCACATGGGTATCATCATGACGGCCTGTCTGATCGCGCTATGGGTGACGATCAGCAAGGCCGATTATGCTGCCATCGGGCGCGGCATATTGAAGGCACCCGCCGATCCCGGAAAATATGATGATGATCCGATCCGCTGGGGCGTGATCGCGACGCTTTTCTGGGGCATGGCTGGCTTTGCGGTCGGCCTCTATATCGCCCTGCAGCTCGCTTTTCCGGCGCTCAATCTCGGGCTGGAATATACGACCTTTGGCCGGCTGCGTCCGCTGCACACATCCGCTGTCATTTTCGCTTTCGGAGGCAATGCGCTGATCGCGACGAGTTTCTACATCGTCCAGCGCACTTGCCGGGCGAGGTTGGCCTTCCCCGGCCTCGCCCGTTTTGTTTTCTGGGGATATCAGCTGTTCATCGTGCTGGCCGCCACCGGCTATCTGCTCGGCGTCACCCAGTCCAAGGAATATGCCGAGCCCGAATGGTATGTCGATATCTGGCTGACCATCGTCTGGGTCAGCTATGCCGCGGTTTTCATCGGCACGATCGTCCGGCGCTCCGAACCACATATCTATGTCGCTAACTGGTTCTTCCTCAGCTTCATTCTGACCGTAGCGATGCTGCATCTGGTCAATGGCCTGGCGATGCCGGTCAGCCTGCTCGGCGCAAAAAGCTACAGCGCCTTTGCGGGGGTCCAGGATGCGCTGACCCAGTGGTGGTACGGCCATAATGCGGTCGGATTTTTTCTGACCGCCGGTTTCCTGGGCATGATGTATTATTTCGTGCCGAAACAGGCCGAACGCCCGGTCTACAGCTACCGCCTGTCGATCATCCACTTCTGGTCGCTGATCTTCCTCTATATCTGGGCCGGTCCGCACCATCTCCACTATACCGCTCTGCCCGACTGGGCGCAGACGCTGGGCATGGTCTTCTCGATCATGCTGTGGATGCCAAGCTGGGGCGGCATGATCAACGGTCTGATGACGCTCAACGGCGCCTGGGACAAGATTCGCACCGACCCGATCATCCGGATGATGGTGCTCGCCCTTGCCTTCTACGGCATGAGCACCTTCGAAGGTCCGATGATGTCGATCAAGGCAGTCAACAGCCTGTCGCATTATACCGACTGGACCATCGGCCACGTCCACAGCGGCGCGCTCGGCTGGAACGGCATGATCACCTTTGCCGCCCTCTATTATATGGTACCGCGTCTCTGGGGTCGCCAGAGACTGTACAGCCTGCGCATGGTGAACTGGCACTTCTGGCTCGCCACCATCGGCATCGTTCTCTACGCCGCCTCGATGTGGGTCGCCGGGATCATGCAGGGATTGATGTGGCGCGAATATGGCGACGACGGCTATCTGGTCTATGCCTTCAGCGAAGTCGTCTCGGCGATGTTCCCGATGTATCTGATCCGTGCGACCGGAGGCCTGCTCTATCTCTCCGGCGCGATTGTCATGGTCTACAATGTCTGGATGACGCTGGCCGACCATATCCGGGATGAAAAACCAATGACCGAAACACCTCATGACGAGGCCGCTGACAAGCCACTGGTCGCGGTTCCGGCAGAGTGAGGGAGAGAGTATCATGACCACATTCACGCAAAAACATAAGAAGATCGAGCGCAACGTCACCCTGCTGGCGGTACTCGCTCTGGTCACGGTGACGATCGGCGGCATTCTCGAGATTGCGCCGCTGTTCTGGATCGACAACACGATCGAGAAGGTCGACGGCGTCCGGCCCTATACACCCCTGGAACTGGCGGGACGCAATATCTACGTCCGCGAAGGGTGCTACACCTGCCACAGCCAGATGATTCGGCCATTTCGTGACGAGGTGGAACGTTACGGCCATTATTCGCTGGCCGCGGAATCCATGTATGATCACCCGTTTCAATGGGGCTCCAAGCGCACCGGACCGGATCTCGCTCGCGTGGGCGGCCGCTATTCGGATGAATGGCATGTCCAGCATCTGACCGACCCGCGCGCAGTCGTACCGGAATCGATCATGCCGCCTTATGCCTTTCTTGCCGAAAAGGATCTCAATCCGGGAGATATGTCCGGCCATCTGCGGGCACTGAAGCGCGTCGGCGTTCCCTACAGCGAGGAAGCGATTGCAAAGGCCGATGAAGACCTGCTCACTCAGGTCGACACGACGGCCAGTTCGACAGAGTTCGAGCAGCGCTATCCCAAGGTGCAAATCCGTGATTACGACGGCAATCCCGACAAGCTTTCCGAGATGGACGCGCTGATCGCCTATCTGCAGATGATTGGCACATTGGTTGATTTCGAAGCAGGCGAAGCACAGGAGCAGCCCCGATGAACTACGAAGCGCTGCGCCATTTCGCGGACAGCTGGGGCCTGGTTTTCATGACCGGTGTTTTCCTGACCCTGATCGGATGGACTTTCCGTCCCGGTGCCGGGCGCAGTCACCATGAAGCCGCACACAGAATTTTTGACGAGGACAAGAATGATGTCTGAGAAGAAACGCGTTGACCAACCCACCGGAACCGAAACCGTAGGCCATGAATGGGACGGCATCGAGGAACTGGATACACCGATGCCGCGCTGGTGGGTGTGGACCTTTTACGCCACGATCATCTGGGCGATCGGCTATGTCATCGTCTATCCCGCCATCCCCCTGCTCAATTCGGCCACCGAAGGCGTCTTCGGCTGGAGCAGCCGGGGACAATATGACATGCAGGTGGCAGCGCGGGTGAAGGAACTGGAACCGATCCGGCAGGCGCTGGTGTCCACGGACATTCGCAAGCTGAACGGCAGCCCCGAACTGTTGCAGCAGGCGATCGAAGGCGGACGCTCCGCCTTCAAGGTCCACTGTGTTCAGTGCCATGGTGCAGGCGCAGCCGGTTCCAAGGGCTATCCCAATCTCAACGATGATGACTGGCTCTGGGGCGGCGATCTGGAAACGATCGAATATACGATCACCCACGGCATCCGCAATCCCGACCATGAAAAGACCCGTTTCTCGCAAATGCCAGCTTTCGGCAGGGACGGCATATTGCAACCGAACCAGATTCAGGACCTTGTTTCCTACGTCAGGCTGTTGTCCGGCCGGGAAAAGCAGAGCGCTGCCGCTCGCCGTGGCGCAGCCCTGTTCGAAGCCAATTGCGCGGTCTGCCATGGCTCTGATGGCAAGGGCAGCCGCACACTGGGCGCCCCGAATTTGACCGACGCCATCAGCCTCTATGGACTGGACCGGGCAACGCTCACCGACACGATCACAAATGCCCGCTATGGTGTGATGCCCCGCTGGGGCCAGCGGCTGGATCCCGCGACCATCCGCATGCTGGCCGCCTATGTCCATTCGCTCGGTGGCGGAGAAACCTTGCCGGCGCTCGAAGATGTAAAAGACGACACCCTCGAACAGGTCGGGACTCCCGCTAGTAACAATGGTGTCGGCGATGAACAGTCCTGAGAAATTCCCGGATACGCAAGGCCATCTCTACGAAAAGAGAAAGGCGGTCCACCCGCAGCGCATAGACGGTAAGTTCCGGCGCCTGAAATGGGTGATCATGGCCCTGACTCTCGCCGTCTATTACATAACGCCCTGGATTCGCTGGGACCGCGGCCCCTATGCGCCCGATCAGGCCGTGCTGGTCGATCTTGCCCATCGCCGCTTCTACATGTTCGGGATCGAGATCTGGCCGCATGAATTTTATTATGTCGCCGGCCTGCTGGTCATGGCGGGGATCGGTCTGTTTCTCGTCACCTCTGCCGTCGGGCGCGCATGGTGCGGCTATACCTGCCCGCAGACGGTCTGGACCGATGTCTTCCAGCATGTCGACCGGTTCGTCGATGGCGACCGCAATGCTCGCATGCGTCTCGACAAGGCACCATGGACAGCGCAGAAAACCGCCCGGAGGCTGTTCAAATGGAGCATCTATCTGGTCATCGCCTTCTGGACCGGCGGCGCCTGGATCATGTATTTTGCCGATGCCCCTACCCTGGTGGTTGATTTCTGGACCGGCCAGGCCGCTCCCGTTGCCTATGCCTCGGTCGCCATCTTGACCGCGACAACCTTCATCTTCGGCGGTTTCATGCGCGAGCAGGTGTGCATCTATATGTGCCCATGGCCCCGCATCCAGACCGCGATGATGGACGAAAATTCGCTGACCGTGACCTACAAGGACTGGCGCGGCGAACCGCGTGGCAGCCTGAAAAAGGCGGAAGCCCATCCGGGCAGCTTTGGCGACTGTGTCGATTGCAACCAGTGCGTCGCGGTCTGTCCGACGGGCATCGACATTCGCGAAGGGCCACAGATCGGCTGCATCACCTGCGCATTGTGCATCGACGCCTGCGACCGGGTGATGGCACAGGTCGGGCGTCCACGGGGCCTGATCGACTATGCCACTCTGGAAGATTCCGAGCTGGAAAAAGCCGGCAAACCGCACAGCCCGATCCGCAAGGCGCTGTTCCGCCCCCGCACGATTCTCTACTCATCGATCTGGGGCGCGATTGGTCTGGCGATGCTGTTCGCCCTCGGCAACCGTACCCGCATCGACATCAGCGCCAATCATGACCGCAACCCGGTCTATGTCCAGCTCGCCGACGGCCATGTCCGCAACAGCTACACCGTCAATCTCCGCAATATGGAGAACCGGCCGCGGAAGATGATTATCGGCATGACGACGCTCAAAGACGGGGTAATGTGGTCCAATGCAGGAAGCCGGGAAGGCGCGGGCCAGAGCCTGACCACGGACGTGCCCGCCGACAGCGTGGCCAGACTGCGCGTCTATGTCGCGGCTCCCGGCACAGGACCGGAACGGGAAGATTTTGCCCTGACCGTCACCGCCGCCGACGATCCGGACGCCAAGGATGTGGACGAAGTATTTTTCGAACGACCGGAGACAGGCGAATGAGCAAGCAGAAATCCGTACGTCGGTTCACCGGCTATCATGCCACGATGATCATCGTCGCCTTTTTCGCCGTGGTGGTCGGCGTCAACATGGTCATGGCCCGTTTTGCTCTGTCCACGTTCGGCGGCACGGTCGTCGACAACAGCTATGTCGCGAGCCAGAAATATAACGAATGGCTGAAACAGGCCCGCGATCAGCGTGCCCATGGCTGGACCGTGTCTCCTGTCCTGCGTTCGGACGACCGGGCCATGGTCCATATTACAGATGCCGACGGCAATGCCTTGGGGGGCGCGCGTCTGGTCGCAGTGGCCGAGCATCCCGTTGGCCGGACCGAGCCGTTTGACATCACTTTTGCAGAGCGGCAACCGGGGGAATATAGAAGCGTCCAGGCGATACCGGACGGTCGCTGGAAACTGAAACTGGTCATCTCGCAGGCTGACAAGTCGCTGCGTGTGCTTCAGGATATCCAGTGAACGCCGTTACTCCCCTCCCCGGCGCTTCGGCGCAATCGCTGGTGTCCCGCTTTGCCGTCCCGGCGATCCGCTGCGCCGGCTGTATCTCGAAAATCGAAAATGGCCTCAATGCCGAACCCGGCATAATCTCCTCGCGGGTCAATTTCTCGACCAAACAGGTCGCCGTGACGCATTTGCCGGAGCTGGATGACGATCAGCTGCGGCGCAAGATCGAGGCGCTGGGCTTTGAAGCGCAGATCCTCGCGGACAATCCGCTGGCCGAGGAAAAGGGCAGCACCGCCAGATTGATCCGCGCGCTTGCCGTTGCCGGCTTCGGGATGATGAACATCATGCTGCTGTCGGTCAGCGTCTGGTCCGGTGCGACCGGCGTCACCCGCGACCTGTTCCACTGGCTCTCCGCGCTGATCGCGATCCCGGTGATTGCCTATGCCGGGCGCCCGTTTTTCGCGTCTGCGGCGATGGCGCTGCGCTATGGCCGGACCAATATGGATGTGCCCATTTCGATCGGCATATTGCTGGCAACCGGTCTGAGCATTTATGAAACGGCGACCGGCGGGGCCCATGCCTATTTTGACGGCGCGGTGATGCTGCTGTTCTTCCTGCTCGCGGGACGGGTCCTTGACGGCATGATGCGGGACCGGGCGCGCGAGGGGATCGGGGCCCTGCTCAAACAGGCCGCCCCCGGCGCGATGATTCTGGCAGAGGATGGCAAGACCCGCTGGGTCGCGTCGGCCGACCTGCTTCCGGACATGCGGATGCTGGTGGCAGCGGGAGAAAGCCTTGCCGCCGATGGCATCATCCAGTCCGGCACGAGCCATTTCGACTGCTCGCTGCTGACCGGAGAAAGCGAACCGCAGCCGAAGGGCACGGGCGACCGGGTGCTCGCCGGAACGCTCAACCTCTCCTCCCCGGTCACCGTCCGGATCACCGCCGCCGGAGAGGACACCACCATCTCCGACATTGCCCGGCTGATGGACGAAGCCGGCCAGCGCCGCTCCTTCTATGTCCGCGTGGCAGACCGGGCCGCCCGCTATTATGCGCCCGCGGTCCACAGCCTCGCCCTGCTCGCCTTTGCCTTCTGGATGCTGGCGGGAGCAGGCTGGCACCAGTCGCTGCTCATTGCCGTCGCGGTGCTGATCATCACCTGCCCCTGCGCTCTCGGGCTGGCGGTCCCGGCGGCGCAGGTTGTCGCCTCGGGCGCGCTGCTGCGCAAGGGGGTGATGGTCAAGGACGGCAGCGCGCTGGAGCGGCTGGCCGAGGCCGACCATGTGCTGTTTGACAAGACCGGCACGCTTACTCTGGGCCACCCGGTCCCGGTCGATATCGACGTGCTGAGCCTGACGCAGAAGCAGGTTGCCCTGGCGCTGGCGCAGGCCAGCCGCCACCCGGTGAGCAAGGGCATCCGCACCGCTCTGCTTGCGCTGGATATCGAACCGGCGGTGCTGGATCAGATCGAGGAAGTGCCCGGCGAGGGCATGACGGCGACCTGGGGCGACGTGACGGTCAAGCTCGGCAAGCCGGAGAAATCGGAGGATCATCTGTCCAGCCAGCTCACCATCGGTACCGACACCGTCCTGCTCCAGCTCAAGGACGAAATCCGGCCGGACGCGGTCGCGGCCATCGCCCGGTTGCAGACGCTCGGATTGTCGGCCTCGATCATCTCCGGCGACAATATCCGTTCGGTGTCCGCCGTTTCCCGCGCGCTTGGCCTTACCGCCCAGGCCGGTGCCTCTCCGCAGGACAAGGTGGAGGCGATCGCCCGCCTGGCCGCCAGCGGGCGCAAGGTGTTGATGGTCGGTGACGGGCTGAACGACGGCCCTGCCCTTGCCGCCGCCCATGTCTCAATCGCGCCGGGCACCGCCAGCGATGTCGGGCAGCAGGCGGCCGATGCGGTCTTTACCAGCGCCTCGCTGATGCCGGTCGCGCTGTCGATCAGGGTGGCGCGCCGCACGATGCAGATCGTCCACCAGAATTTCGCTCTCGCCATTGGCTATAATATCTGCGCCGTCCCGCTGGCGCTCACGGGCATGGTCACCCCGCTGATCGCTGCCATCGCCATGTCGCTGTCCTCGCTGATTGTCGTCGGCAACGCCCTGCGCCTCAACGGGTCCGCGCGATGAGCGGGCTGGCAATCCTGATCCCGGTCGCGCTGCTGATGGGCCTTTGCGGTCTGGCGGTCTTTTTCTGGGCGATCCGCAACGACCAGTTCGAAGATCTTGACGGTGCCGCCCGGCGCATATTGATCAAAGAGGAAGACGAGCAACCATGATCATCGCAATCCGGCATTCGCGGCGCAGCCAGTGGATCATAGCGATGGTCGCGCTGCCGCTCGCGTCTATGCCGCTCTCGGCCAGCTCATCGGGAATGCAAATCCCCGTCTGTTCAGCCGATGGGGCGGTGCGCACTGTGACCATTCCGATCGATAGCGACAATGGCGACCAGCGCGACGATCATTGCGCCAAGCCCTGTCATGCCTGCCTGAACCGCAAGAAGCCGGTCAGGAACCGATAGCAGGCCCGCGCCCCTAGTCGCCCCTGTCCTGTTCTTGCAGGTCTTCGGCGGCAAATCCGATCCGCAGCGCTTCCGCCAGACTGCGCACGCGCAGCTTTTCCATCATATTGGCCCGGTAGATTTCGACGGTGCGCGGCGAAATGCCGAGATCATAGGCGATGGTCTTGTTGGGATATCCCGCCATCAGGCCCTCGAGAACATCCTGTTCCCGTCCGGTCAGACAGGCCAGCCGCACCTTCGCCTCGGAAGCGGCCATTTCCTTGAGTTCGCTATTTTCCAGACGCACAAACGCCTCTTCCATCGCGCCGATCAGCGCCTCTTTCTCATAGGGCTTTTCGAGGAAATTGATCGCGCCGGCTCGCATCGCCTGCACCGCTATCTCGACATCGCCGTGCCCGGTCAGGATCACCACCGGCATGTCGATACCGTCGCTGATCATCTGCTGCTGCACCTGCAGGCCGTCCATGTCTGGCATCCGCACGTCGAGCAGCACGCAGCCCCGTTCCGCGCCTTTTGCCAGTTTCAGAAAGGCCTCCCCGGATTCCACCGGGTGCACCTTGAAACCGGCGTGGCGCAGCATGAAGGTTGCCGATCGCCGGACGGAATCATCATCGTCAACCACATAGACCAGCCGCTCACTGCTCATCATCTTGCTCCTGCGTTGCCTTTTCCAGGGTCACCCTGAATATGGTGCCTCCTCCCGGATTGAGTTCCGCACGGATTGAGCCCCCGTGCGATTCGATGATCGTACGGCATATCGAGAGGCCGAGCCCCATACCATCTCCCTTGGTGCTGGCAAACGGGTCGAAAATCCTGTCCCCCAGCTCCTGATCTATGCCGCTGCCCGTGTCCGCAACCGCTATTTCAACCATATCATCGTCGACTGTCCGAACACCGATATGCAGTTTTTTCTCAGGGCTCTCCGCCATCGACTCGATGGCGTTGCGCATCAGATTGACCATCACCTGCTGGATCTGGACGCGATCGACAAATACATGATTGGTATCCGGTGCGATATCGATCGAGAACTGGACGCCTTTTTCCTGCACTCCGATCGTGCCCAGAACCGTCGCATCCTGCACCAGCTGGGCAAGCGACAGCACCTGCCGGTTGATCTCGCCGCGCGACACAAATTCCCGCAGTCGCCGGACGATGGTCCCTGCCCGCAGGCTCTCGGCCACGCTTTCCTCCAGCGCCTCGCGCAAGAATTCCCGGTTTTCCGACAGATCTCCCTCCATCATATCCCGGGCGGCGGACAGATAATTCGCAATCGCGGTCAGCGGCTGGTTGATTTCATGCGCCAGCGAGGATGCCAGCGTACCGACCGCGCTCAGGCGCGAGGCATGGGCCAGATCCGCCTGCAGCGACTGCAGTTCGGCTTCCGTCCGCTTCTTCTCGGTCAGATCGACGATGAATCCCGTGAAATATCGATGGTCACCGATCTTGGCTTCGCCGACTTCAAGCTGGATCGGAAAGGTCGTGCCGTCCTTCTTGCAGCCAACGACGGTTCTTCCGATGCCGATAATCCGCTGTTCGCCGGTCTGCATATAGCGCTGAATATAGCCGTCATGGGCATCCCTATAGGGGTTTGGCATCAGGATTTTGACATTCTGCCCGATGATCTCTTCCTGGCTATAGCCAAACATTTCCTCGGCTGTCGCGCTGAAAGAGCTCACCAGCCCGGCTTCGTCAATCACCACCATGGCATCGGGCACGGTCTTCAGAATGGATTTCAGAATCGAATTCGCCTGACCCATTTTGCTTTCCGCATTGTTGAGCGCCCGGACGTCCTGAAAACTGATCAGCACGCTTTCAATTTTACCGCCGGGATTTGCCAACGCGTCCATATAACATTCTGCCAGCATGGGACGGCCATCCGGCCGCTCGAGTTGCACCTCAATCGGAATCAGCCGCTGGCCTGAGCATGCATTAAAGGCACGCTCCAAGGCTTCGCGAAAAATGTAGCGGTGATCTGGCGCAATACAGCTCTCGGGGGCACCCGCCGGCAATTCTGCAATGCTGGACAGGCCCAGAATGTTCAGGCCGGCAGTATCGCAGCTAATGTGCCGGAGATGGCGGTCGACAATCATCACGCATTTCGGCAGCCGGGACAGAACGGATTCCAGACGGGGTTGCAAATTTGTGTCATAGGCCTTGGTTTCACGCACTGGCGATGTCTATCCTTCGGCTGTCCGATCGCTCCGTGCGAACGCCGCGACCCTACACAAAATGCAGAGATTGCCACAAGAAAATATGATTTCTGCCTGTGACGATCCACGCTCATTCAGTGGGATACAACCAATGGAATGGAACAGTCCTTGAACAGGTTGCGGGTAACACCGCCAAACAGAAATTCTCTTGCCCTGCTGTGGCCATAGGCACCCATAACGAGATATGCGGCGTTCAGCTGGTCCGCTTGCGCAACAAGCACCTTCTCAACCGGACCATCGTCCGCGGGCAGGCTGTGAATGACCGATTTGATGCCATGATAGGCAAGATATTCCGAAGCGGCGAGTTGCGGCAGATCGTGATCCTTGTCTTCTTCCACCGTCAAAATATGCACATCGCTGGCTATTTTCAGCAACGGCACGGCTGCCCGCAAGGCGTTGCCGGCCTCGAAACTGCCGTTCCAGGCGACCAGCGCAGGGCCGCAGGCGTCAAATTTCTTCACCGCATCGGGCTGCACGACCACCGGTGCCGTTGCATTGAACAATACATCGCCCAAAAGACCCAGCGGCAGCGCATTATCCTTGTCGCCACTGGCGGAGCTCAAAACCATGATGTCGACCAGCGCCGATTGCCGGGACAGTCCGCGCGCAGGCATGGCATTTTCTTCCCTATAGTCCCAGGACACATCTTCCCCGGCCAGCCGCTGTTCGATCTTGGCGCGCAGCTTTTCGTTCAGTTCGTTCGACAATTTGCTGAGATCGTACATGACCGACATGCCCGTGACACCGTCAAAAGGCATTTGCGGATCGTAGGGATTGGTGCGCAGACAATGGAGATGGCCATTCAGCGAACGTGTCAAATCCAGCGCCGCCTGGAGGCGGGCCTCAAGGCCGGTATCATCGGCAATATATAGCAGCACGGACTTCATAGACTGTCTCCCTGTTCGACATCGGTTCTTCAAAAGAAGGTTGGGGAAAGGATAGCGGCTGGCAATCACCACCTGTATAAGGGTTAATACGGATAGGGTTCCAAAAGCGGGTGCTTCAGTCCCCAGCGGCCCCAAGCGCCGCGATTTTTTTGAGCCAGCGTTTGCGATGGCCTTCGCTGCTGTCCACATTGCCGATCAGCGATGTGCTGACCGGAGCAATACCGGTCAGTTTGAGGATGTTGCGTTCGAAACTGCGAACGCTGTGGGCAGCAAAATAGGCGCGATAAAAAAGCGCTGGCATGCCCATGGTGACAATGAGCCGTGCCGAGCGCCCGCCCAGCAGTTTCTTCGGCACGTGCCGCTTCCCCTCCTCGCCATAATCGAGAGCAAAATTGGGGCGGAAAGCCTGCTCGACAAACGCCTTGAGCAAGGCGGGCATGTCCCCCATCCACAGCGGATAATAGAAGACGATATGCTCCGCCCATTTTATCGCATCCTGTCCCGGACGGACGGTGGCGGGCACGTCTTCCTCGAGCCATTGCTTGCGGCTTTCCAGAATCGGGATATGGTGACCCGCCAGGCGGACTTCCCGGACCTCATGGCCTGCCGCTGACGCCGCATTGACATAGGCGTCAACGAGAGCATGGCCAAAACGGCTTGGACTGGGGTCGGGATGCGCGTCAATCACCGCAATCCGTGTCATGATCCCTGTTCCTCAAAATTTTCGGCACTGGGGGTTTGCCACTGGAATGCCTGGATCAATTCCATAATCGCCGTCTGTGCGGCAGCATCGATTTCCTGTGGATAGGAAGCAGTCAAACGCGCATCCCAATATCCATAGTCGAGAGCGGTCACGCTGAAATGCCAGGGCACCCCATCCCTGTCCCCGTCAAAAATCCCCTGATAGGCACTAATATCGGGCCGGCCCGGAACCAGATAATCCCCTTCGGAAACAACCGTCGGGTTCGAATATTGGGACAATATGTCCGGCTTTACGATCAGATAATGATCCTGCGCATTCAGCTGCTCCAGATGGACCATGGTGATTTTGACTTCAATCTCGTGATCGTCCACATCCCGCACATATCCGATCTCGAAATTGTTGCCGGAAAAATCGGTGGTCATTTCACATTCGCGTTGAAATCCGCCAACAGAAGCCGGAAATACAAAGCCGCTTTCCTTGTGAATGATCGATCCCGGGTCCTTATAGGGTGCAAACGGGTCAAACAAAGGCGCGGCCCCTTTCACGCATTCCGCTGCGGCAGGGCTGCCCGCCAGCGTCAGCGCCAGTAGCGTGAGGGACAGATATCCGGCCAGTTTCTTTTTGATGGGCATGGTCTCTCCTGTGGCCGGCTATTGGGGCTATTCGTGACAGCTGATGACGCGAAAGGGCAGCTCGCTGCCATCTGCTTCGGTGATCGTCAGATATTCTCCGACTTTCAGCGGATGATCCTTCAGGCGAAAAATGGCTTCGTCATCCTCATCGCCGACCCTGTAGGAAAAAGCCCATCCCTTTGGCGTGGCAATGACCACGCCGCTCTGGTCGGCTTCCCCGGGCCAGAAGCGCCGGACAACGGGTCGTTTTTCAGCCTGTTTCAGCGCGTCGGGTTCAATGAAGCCTTCGTCATTCAGCGGAACGCGAAAGACATAGGCATGGGCTGACGAGCCATCGGGATAGTCAGCGGTTCGGGCCAGTTCAAGGCGAATGGTTTTCCAGGTCATGGTCATGTTCTGGACCAGTGTACGGGACCGCGCGATACGCAATATTGCGTAGTCTGAAATGTCTGGCTGTAGCCTCTTTCCTACACCTAACCAAATAGGTTATAACTATCCGCTCAACAAGGAAAGGCGACTCCCCATGCACGATATTCCCGATGTCCCCGATCTGATCGACAAGATCATCATTCTGGAAGGCGGCTTTACCGATCATCCCGCTGACCGGGGCGGTCCCACGCGATGGGGGATCACCGAAGCGGTCGCACGAAGCCACGGTTATGAGGGCGAAATGCGCGATTTCCCGCGCGAGCAAGCGGCAGCCATCTACAAGCAAAATTATTGGATGCGGCCGGGATTTGACCGGGTAGCACAGCTTGCCCCCTCGCTTGCCGCCGACCTGTTCGACACCGCCGTCAACATGGGAAGCGGGACCGCCACCCTGTTCCTGCAGCGTGCGCTCAACGCCCTGAACCGGAACGGCCGGGACTATGATGATATAGCGGTTGATCGCAAGATCGGCCCAAGGACTCTGGCGGCGCTGGATGCATTTCTTCGCCAACGCGGTGCCAAGGGCGAAGACGTGCTGCTGAAGGCCGTCGAGGCGCTTCAGGGCGCTCGCTATATAGAACTTGCCGAAAGACGTTCCGCCAATGAAGCCTTTCTGTTCGGCTGGCTGAACAAGCGGATCGCATGAAAAACGCCCGGAGCGAACTTGCTTTTGACACTGTAAAGTTTGTCAAGAACGGCAGGACTCTTCAGACCATGTCTGAACTGCCCCTCTTCTCGAAAAACCGCTCCTTGGCCCTAACTTTCACGAACTTTGAATTTTGACAGACCTGAAGGAGAATTATAAAATGTCCATTCTATCGACACTTATTGGCCCTGTTTCCCATATCATAGACAAAATCATTCCGGACAAGGAAGCAAGGGATCGTGCCAAACTGGAACTTCTGAAACTGGAAGGCAGCCAGGAACTGGAAGAGGTGCGCGTACAGATGTCAGCGATATTGGCCGAAGCGCAATCTGCCGACCCGTGGACCAGCCGGGCGCGACCCAGCTTCCTCTATGTCATGTATCTGCTCCTGCTCTGGTCGATTCCGATGGGGCTGATCGCGGCTTTCCGTCCGGAGGCCGCTCGCGATATCGCATCCGGCATGAATGCCTATCTGGCCGGCATCCCCGAACCGCTCTATGCGCTCTTCGGGACCGGATATCTGGGCTATACGATGGCCAGACAGTGGGGCAAAATTCGCGGGGTGGAGCGCTAGCTTTGGCCAAAATCTGCCAAAGAAAGCAAATGACCGGATCATGCCGACGGGGATTGGATAATTGCGCCGCGAACCGCCAGATTAATGCAATATTTACGAAACAGACTTGCCATGCCCGTATCTTTCCAGATAAAGGTGAAAGTCTAGTTCATCCAAAGGGGATATTTTAATGAAGACCGAAACAAACTTTCGCAAAATGCTTGCTGTAGCGGGCAGCCTTGCTCTTGCCATTCCTGCTCTTTCGGCATGTGCAGAAAGCGCCGACGATTCAGCAGCTGTTGCTGATGAAGCCGCCGATGAAGCAATGGACGCCGCTGACGTAGCCGCTGATGCCGCCGACACGGCAACCGATGCAGCTGCAGACGCAGCCGAAGCCACTGAAGATGCGGTGACCACCGACGAAACGGCTGCTGAAACAACCGAAGAAGAAGCCGTTACCGAATAAGCTCCGCTTATTGCGCATTGAAAAATGCTTGAAAAAGGCGGTTTGAGCTTTTCAGCCAGATAGCCGAAAAGGGCGTCTGCCAGCATCCAGAGTGATAGCGGCAGACGCCCCTTTTTTTGATATCATGGCGCGATCATATCGCTCCCGGCAGTAAAGCCCGCTCGCTTGCGCCTGCCCTCGAGCATGGCCAGCGCGAAAAAGCCGCTGACCATGTGCAACGGCACCCAGCCCTTCACCAGCCACAAACAAGACTGGCCAAGGGCAGGAATATCGGGCACGCTGTCAGTTCGGAGCGCAGCCCCTCGGTCTCTAGCGATCAAATCCCGGGTTGGTGCGCTGCAGTTTACGCATCAGGCCCGGCCAGACCAGATTATCGCCAAGCCCCTGCTGAAATACGGGAGAAGACTGTTGATGGACACGATGGCCCATTTCTGCCTTTTCCTCATGAAGATGCTCTTCACCGCCGACCGATTGCGCTAATATTTGCGTCTTGCAAGCATTCTCAAGCAGATACATGCGCAGAAAAGCGATGGCACAATTCTTACCGATCGTTAGCGTCCCATGATTGCGCAGCATCAACAGGCTCTTGTCACCGAGATCGTGGATCAGCCGTTCCCGTTCGTCCAGATCAAGCGCAATGCCTTCATAGTCATGATAGGCGAGATCATCATGGATTTGCATGGAAAATTGCGTGTAGCGTCTCAGTCCTGCCTTCTGGACAGACACCGCGATACCATAAGGCGTGTGGACATGGATGACGCATCCCGCATCTTCCCGGGCGCTGTGCACGGCGCTGTGAATCGTGAAGCCGGCCGGATTGATGAAATAGGGCGTGTCCTGCTTGATATTGCCATCGAGATCGATCTTCACCAGCGCGGATGCGGTCATCTCGTCAAACAGCAAGCCATAGGGATTGATCAGAAACCGCTCTTCCCCGTCTTCGTCAGGCAAGCGGGCAGAAATATGGGTGAACACCAGATCGGTCCAGGCGTGCATGGCACAGAGCCGATAGGTCGCCGCCAGCTCGCAGCGGATTTGCCATTCAGCGTCAGACACCGTGCCTTGCAGGCTCTCGATGCCAAGCGGATCAGGAATTGCAAAACCCGCGCTCACACCCAGTGCGGGTTCATCGGCTTGATACGCTGTCGCCATCATCAATTCCTTTGCTTAAAATTGCTCGTACCGGCAATCTGACATGCATTGCCGGTCTTCGCAACCTGCCTGTCGGCAAGCCCTGCCCCGGACGGTCGTCGCAAACACGGGTTTTGAAAACATTTTTCAGAAGCAATCGGACTTGCTCCCGTTACCTCGGACGATCAGTGCTTGCCCTAGCCCGCGAACAGTCGGGACAGAGACTGTGAAACCGACAAACCGATCAGCACGATGGCCAAAATCCCGACCGCCAATATCACTATGATAGCGATTCTCTGCGCCCTTCCCCAATCGCCGCCAAAATCCTTGCGGATTTGGGACCCCTCGGCCTCGGCATCATAGGCGATCGGGACTTCCTCGAAATCAGACGGACTTGAAAGCTCTGACCGGCGGTCTTTTGCGCGGGTTGTGATATCAGGATCATCCTCGGCTGAATCACCCAGCCCCAAATCATTACGCCCTGACGCCTTAGCGTATATCAGCGCGGTTTCCTCTCTGGTCGAGGCACCCAGCAGTCGGCGAGCGCCGAGAAGGCGCTGGTCGACGGCACTTCTGGAGATATCCAGAATGCGCGCGATTTCCCTGGGCGATTTTCCGAGAACCGCCAGGTCGAGGCAGTCCCGCTGCTTTGCAGTCAGCTTCGCCATAGGTGATGATTCTGAGTCGATATGTTTCAAGGCTGGCCCCTCAAATACGACTCTTCTTAAACCGTCCTGTCATCGAGTGCAACCAGATCGGACCGGTTAAAAGCACCTGAAACCCTAGAAAAATCAGGAAAAAATGGTTAACGGAAGCCTAGGCATGTCCTGTTTCAAGACTGGAAGTGATGGCTCAGCTTGCGCGCTCACTTGGATCGAGAGGGCACCTCCGGCTCAACCGTCTCCACTCCACACAAAAGCAATTGCGGGAAAGACAGGTCATGGGAACAGATCGATATAGGTTAGCGCCCGTTCAGATGCCCAGCGCATCAAGAACGGTTTTTTTCCATTCCTTTTTGCAGATCAGAAGGTCCGGCATATAGGTTTCCTTCTGATTGTAAATGAGCGGTGAGCCGTCGATACGGGAGCAATGCAGGCCATAAGCTGCGGCCACTGCTACGGGCGCACAGCTGTCCCATTCATATTGACCGCCGGAATGAAGATATATTTCTGCCTCACCCCGAACGACGGCCATTGCCTTCGCGCCCGCCGATCCCATCGGCAGCAATGCGCCGCCCAGTCTCTCTGCAACGGACAATGCTTCCGCTGCGGGCCGGGTGCGGCTTATAACCAGACGCGGCGGGCCATCATGATGGGGGATTTCGCCGATCTTATCTGAGCGGAGCACCAGGCCGCCACCCAGACCAGGCAGAGCAACAGCCCCAAGAGCAGCCACACCGTCAACGGCCAAAGCGACATGCACCGCCCAATCCGAACGTTCTTCGCCATATTCCCGCGTGCCATCGACGGGATCGATGATCCAGACACGCGATTTATGCAAACGCTCCTCGGTGTCCCTGCTCTCTTCCGAAAGCAGGCCGTCTTCGGGCCGGTGATGCCGCAACGCACGAACCAGAAACTGGTTTGCGGTAAGGTCTCCGGTCTTGCCAAGCGCCGCGCCATCTAACAATCCGCTGTCGCGCACTTCCAGCAGGATCCGTCCCGCAGCCTTTGCGAGATCAGCAGCGAGATCCGCATCTGTCATAATATTACTCATTTCAAAGGCATGATTTGACGGACAATAAATTCGGCGGCTTCTGCTGGAGTCATCTCTACCGTATTGACCCGGATTTCCGGGTTCTCCGGAGGCTCATAGGGGCTGTCGATCCCGGTGAAGTTCTTCAGCTTGCCGCTGCGGGCCTTCTTGTACAGACCTTTCACATCACGCGCTTCAGCAACTTCCAGCGGTGTATCCACGAAAATCTCGATAAATTCGGCTTCCGGCAGCATTTTACGAACCATCTGGCGCTCCGCCCGGAAAGGGCTGATAAATGCGGTGAGCACGATCAGTCCGGCATCGGTCATCAACTTGGCCACCTCGCCGACTCTGCGGATATTCTCGATGCGGTCGGCTTCGGTAAAGCCGAGATCCTTGTTGAGCCCATGCCGTACATTATCGCCGTCCAGCAAAAATGTATGGCGGTTCATCAGATTGAGACTTTTCTCCACCTCGTTGGCGATCGTCGATTTTCCCGAACCCGACAGCCCGGTGAACCAGAGAACGCGGGGCGTCTGGTTTTTCAGCAAGGCGTGCTCTTCTCTCGTAATGATCGTTGGCTGCCAATGGACGTTAGCGGCCCTTCGCAGGCTGAAGTGCAGCATGCCCGCCGCAACCGTTGCATTGGTGAGCTTGTCGATGAGAATGAATCCGCCCAGCTCGGGACTATCGGCATAGGGTTCGAACACGATCGGCTTGTCGGTGTGCACTTCCGCGACCCCGATTGCATTGAGCTCAAGGGTCTTGGCCGCCAGATGCTCCCTTGTATTGACATTGATCTCATATTTCGGCTCGTACACCGAGGCGCTCACCGTTTGCGTGGCCAGCTTGAGCCAGTAGCCCCGCCCGGGTTTCAGCGCCTCGTCACTCATCCAGACAATGGTGGATTCGAACTGGTCCGACGCTTCGGGCGGATCACCCGCTGCCGCGATAACGTCCCCGCGGGAGCAATCGACTTCATCCTCGAGAGTGACCGTAACCGACTGACCGGCCACGGCTTCGTCGAGCGTGCCGTCCAGCGTTACGATGCTTTTGACACGGCTATTTTTGCCGGAAGGCACGACACGAACCGGATCCCCGGGCTTGATCGAGCCACTGGAAATGAGGCCGGAGAAGCCGCGAAAATCGAGATTGGGCCGATTGACCCATTGTACCGGCATGCGGAACGGCTTTTCCTGCGCCGCTGTCGCTGCAATCGGGATATTCTCGAGATGGGCGATCAGAGCTGGACCGCTATACCATGGCGTGTTGGCCGAGGGAGCCTCGGTAATATTGTCGCCCCTGAAACCCGAAATCGGGATCGCAGTGAAGCTGTCTATACCGATTTCACTGGAAAACTGCCGGTAGTCCTCGACGATTTCGTCGAAGATTTCCTGGCTGAAATCCACCAGGTCCATCTTGTTCACTGCCAGAATCACATTTCTGATGCCAAGCAGGTGCGCCAGATAGGAATGACGCCTTGTTTGCACCAGAACACCCTTGCGAGCGTCCACCAGGATAATCGCCGCGTCGGCGGTCGAAGCGCCGGTGACCATATTGCGCGTATATTGTTCATGACCGGGCGTATCGGCGACGATGAACTTGCGCTTTTCGGTCGCGAAGAAACGATAAGCCACATCGATGGTGATGCCTTGCTCGCGCTCGGCAGCAAGACCATCAACCAGCAAGGCAAAATCGATCTCCTGCCCCTGGGTCCCGGACTTTTTGCTGTCGGCTTCCAGCGCAGCCAGTTGATCCTCGAAAATCATCTTGCTGTCGTACAGCAGCCGACCAATCAACGTGCTCTTGCCATCATCCACGCTGCCGCAGGTGATGAAGCGAAGCAGTTCCTTGTTCTGATGTTGCTCAAGATATGTCTCGATATCATCTGAAATGAGCGCATCTGTCTTGTAGCTTGATCCCGGTCCGGTCTGTTCGGTCATCAGAAATAGCCCTCCTGCTTCTTCTTCTCCATGCCCGCACCGCCTTCATCCTTGTCGATGATCCGGCCCTGTCGTTCGCTGGTGGTGGTCAGAAGCATCTCCTGCACGACTTCCGAAAGCGTCGACGCCGTGCTTTCGACGGCACCCGTCAGCGGAAAACAGCCCAATGTGCGGAAACGGACGGACCGGGTCGTTATCTCGGGCTTGTAGCCCATGGTCTTTTCCAGCCGGTCCAGATCATCCGCCATGAACAGTCCGCCTTCATGAATATAGGTTGGACGGGGCGCCGCGAAGTAGAGCGGCACAATCTCGATATTCTCCGCCATGATATATTGCCAGATATCGAGCTCGGTCCAGTTGCTGATCGGAAAGACCCGGATGCTCTCTCCCTTTGCCTTTTTAGCGTTGTAAAGATTCCACAGTTCAGGCCGCTGATTCTTCGGATCCCATCCATGGCTCGCCGTGCGGAAGGAGAATATACGCTCTTTTGCGCGGCTCTTTTCTTCGTCCCGCCGTGCCCCGCCAAAGGCGACGTCAAAGCCATATAAGTCGAGCGCCTGTTTCAAGCCCTCGGTCTTCCACATATCGGTATGGAGGGGACCATGATCGAAAGGATTGATCCCGCGCTCTTTCGCTTCTGCATTTTGATGGACAATCAGTTCCATGCCCGCATCCTGGGCCGCTTTTTCCCGCAACGCATACATGTCCCTGAATTTCCAGGTCGTATCAACATGGAGCAACGGAAAAGGCGGAGCTGAGGGATAGAATGCTTTTTTCGCGAGATGCAGCAATACGGCGCTGTCCTTGCCGACACTGTACATCATCACCGGCTTTTGCGCGTCGGCCAGCACCTCCCGCATGATGTGGATCGCTTCGGCTTCGAGACGCTCTAAATGCGTTAAGATACGGGTCACTGGGTCATCCATTCCTGATCATTTCAACCCCCTATCGCCCGCTTTCCGCTCGCATGTAGTTCCCAAATGGGATAAGAGTGGAGAATGACTTCCATTATGGGCGAACATGACCTCATTGCCGCATTGCACCGGGGCACGCTGGGTGCACCGCCGTGGGAGGATTTTCTCGAACAGTTACGGCGCAGAACCGGTGCAGATTATGCCCGACTTTTTTTTCAGGGCGACCACGACTGGCTGCATTCCGTTCAAATACCTGCGGCCAAATCCGGAACTGGCAGGGCAAACGAAATTTACCTGCAGGATTTCGGAAGCGCAGACGCCCTCCCTCACAAGGCCATGCGGCTCCACCGTGTCTATTCTCTCGACGATTTTCTCGATTTAAATGATCCGCGACACATCCGCTTCAAATCGCTGTTCATGCAGGATGCCGATATCCGCTTTGCCCGCAATATGCGGGTGGCAGAACCCAATGGTGGCCAGATATGGATTTCTCTCGGTCGCAAGAAAAGCGATTTTTCAGCGAGTGACGGGGCGTTGCTCGGCTCTCTGGCCAATCATCTGGCGATTGCCGCAGGGACCCATGCCGAACTGGAACGACAAAGACTGAAGGCAGGAATTTCCGCCGATGCCATCATGCGGCTGAATTTCGGATGGTTCATGCTCGACGCATCCGGCCGGATCATTGACATGAGCGAACAGGCCGAGGCGCTGGTACAGGAGGCGCAGTCCCTGCGCAAATCGCCCGATGGCAGACTGATCGCCGAAAATGCCGATGCGCAAGGCACATTGCGCAAGTTCCTGCAAATGCGACAGGCGGGGGAAAGCGTGGTCCGGACAGTACATCTGTCCGACGAGCCCTGGCTGGATATGCTGCTGACCACTCCGCCAGCGGATCTGCCGGGAGCCCTTCAGCCCCTCGCCGTCGCCTTTGTCCACGGTGAGCGTTCCAGCAGCACCGAGCGCAGTCAGCACCTGGCAAATCTCTTTGGCCTTACCATTCAGGAAGCTCGTCTTGCCCTGCATATCAGCCGCGGCGTCTCTATAAGAGAAGCAGCGGCGTTGCTCGGCCTGACCCATGAAACCGCCCGACTCTATTCCAAACGTGTTTATGCCAAGACCGGCACCCGCGGTCAGGCCGATCTGGTGCGTCTTATCCTGGCCAGCATTGTGGCACTGGCGTGAAACGGCAGGGTAGCACCATAATCTGCCAACTCAAGCGCCACCAACCATCGCCGCGTCAACCCTTTGTCACGGGTACATATACGTACCGATCATTGAACCGGCTGCCCGTGGGATCTCCTGCGGCCCACAGATAGCGGAACGTCATCTGCGTACGATCGCTCGAGACGACGACCTGCATCTGCGACAAGATCTTGCCACCCCCTATGGCAGTCCAATAAGCGGTGTGACTGTCAGCCTTCACCACCAGCAACCCGTCGATACCCGGACCGGCCTGCGGCGTGACCTGGCCATAGGAATAGGGAATTTGAGAGACGTGCTTCTTTCCGTCTTCCGCCAACAATTCCAGCGTTTCGGTGATCAGCACCCCATCAGCACTGGGTGCAAACACGAACTGCTTGCTCTTGACGCCCGGATTATCAGCGATGGTCGATCTCGCAATATCCAGCTGCCATGCGCCGATAAAGGGATCATCGGCAGCCTGCGCAGTTAGCGGCAAAAGCACCGTGAGAAGCAGGCCGGCGAGCAAACGAACGACAATTTTCATCGATTTTTTCCGATTTCATGAATATTTTATCCTAATTGGGATGGTACAGACCCATTCAGATAAGTCAATGACTCGCTTTTCAGTGCAATCGTTCAGTAGCCGCTTGGTCCCGGCCGTCTCTCCGGGCTCGGCGCGTGCCACCGAGGCCATGGCCCCATTCGCATTGCAGCCGCAAACAAAAACGCCGGAATATGGGGCAGCTACTGCTCCCTCCTGCGCTCATCGGGAGGTGCAGATCGCCCTGTTGCGGCACATGGGGAACTGCAAAACCGCAGAATGGTGCGCCCGACAGGATTCGAACCTGTGGCCCCCAGATTAGGAATGGACCAAGAACAATCCCGAAACATCCCTAAGTGTCTATTATAAAATGACCTCTTGATTTCAGCCTTCCCTTATGTTCTTATTATGTTCCATAGCATGTCATGCATTTTGTTACCCCGGGTAACATTGTCATGACCGAAAATGGAATGAGAATATGGCCAAGCTTATCCGTCTTACCGATTCGAAAATCAAGTCCCTTGCTCCTCCAAAATCCGGCAGGAAAGAGGTACTGGATGCAGTTGTTCCCGGTTTGAGGGTCCGGCTTGGGCGATCAGGTACCAAGTCTTTCGTTTTGCGCAAGCGCATCGGATCAAAAGTTAAGAATATTTCCATCGGGCGGTATTGCGCAAACTTTGGTTTAGCGGAAGCGCGAAAGAAAGCCCGCGCGCTATTGATTGACCTTGAGAACGGAACACCACTTCCAACGCCTGATAAGAGCTCAGCGCAAATTCAAAAAGGCCGTTTTACAGAGCTTTGGGAACTCTATCTGCAACGTGAGGTGAGAGAACGCAAAAGAAGTGCACGGGAGATTGAACGATATGGTGAGCTATATATCTTACCTGAGTTTGGCGACCGGCTCGTCCACACTATCACCCGTTCGGAAGTAACCAGATTTGTGGATAGCGTTCAGTGGCACAACCCAAATAAACCTGTTCCTCGATCTGCTCTCAGTTGTTTTGCATTCCTCAGTGCATTTTATACGTGGCTGTTACCACAGTTCGACAATATTCCCGCCAATCCATGCCGCGATGCGCGCAAACCAAAGATTGGTAAACCGAGAGAGCGTGTCCTGAGCGATCCGGAGATCAGGATTTTTTGGAAAGCCTGTGACAAAATCGGGTTTCCTTACGGTGTCGCTTACAAGCTTCTGTTGATGACCGGCCAGAGGCGGGGCGAGGTTCTCGATTCAAGTTGGCAGGAATTTAACGGCAATATTTGGACGCTGCCAGGCGAGCGTGTGAAAAATAAACGAACCCATATCCTCCCCCTGCCCTCTAAAGTTATGGAGATGATTCATTTAATTCCTCACAAGCAAGGTGCAACTAAGCTTTTTCCGATAGCTGGCCATCCGGATAAATCACTCAATAGCTTCAATAAGGGTGCTGCTCATTTGCATAGGATTATGACTCCGCTCAACGAGGGAAATCCGATAGCAGATTTTCGCATCCATGACTTGCGCCGAACCGTGGCGACTGGGATGCAGCGACTTGGAATCCCTATTGCGGTTACCGAAGCAGTTCTCAATCATGTGAGCGGAAGTATGTCTGGTATCGCCTCCGTTTATCAAAGACACGATTATCTGAATGAAAAGCGTGAAGCGCTAGAGGTTTGGAATGAACTACTATACTCTATCGTGGAAATTTGATTTCCCGGGTGCTGTGATTTTTAATCAGTATGTCGCTGTTTCGAGCTCAGCATGGCTCGCTATTAGAACTTTTAATGTCAAAGGTTAATGGGATAACCCGATATTTCTATTTGATGCTGTTCACTCTATTTAATCAAATAGGTAACATCAAGATTCGAAACAAGAGCCTGCTCGGGAATGCACAGACATCGACATTTTCTCATTGGCAGTGTCAATTCTTGCATGCAGTTAAGCGAGAGCCTGTTTCAATACCTTGACGCGTTGGCAGTCTGGTAGGCGAATATGCCCCCGGGCCACGAAGATACAGGCGTGATAGCGAATGATGAGTTCGCCGTATTATATGGGCATATGTATGGCCGGTCGAGCAAGATGGGCAAAGAATTTACCGTACCCGCAACCGAGAGATTCCGCTTCAAGGATGGCAAGATCATCGAACTGTGGGTCATCTATCACGATACTTCAATTGTCATGGATGCTTGTACGCCCTGATTTCCGCTACGTCCAGAGGGTCGAACCGAAGGGCAAAATCCGAAAAATAGTTTTCGTTTCTATTGTCGGAACGCTTCTCTGGCTCGGCTATACGGGCGTCAACCGGCTGCGGGATGCACCGGAGAATTTCGGGCGCAGCTTCATCACCTGTAGCCCAATACAGGCGAACTAGCCGACCATTGAAGCATTTGTTTCAATCATCAATCCATTTGAACAACCATCGTCGGATTCACCCACTTCCAAGGCATCGGCGAGCGGCTCCATCGCTTCGCGAATCTAGGTGGCTGCAAAATCCCGATGACGCGACAAGCCCGACCTTACCCACGAGAATATTGCAAAAACCACTCCAGCGAAGAAGGATTAAGCATCATATCCGCCGTCACGACCGCTGCGGCGTCTTGCCCATCCAATATTTTTCTCAATGGCACTTCCAGCCGTTTTCCAGTCAAAGTATACGGTACAGCTGGGACCTCCACCATTTGGTCGGGGACATGGCGTGGACTATTTTCAGCCCTCAGTCTGGCGGCAATCATATGCTCGATGTCGCTTAATTTCTCGCCGGCCTGTAACTGCAAAAAAAGTATTACGCTTGCGTGCGGTGTCCCGTCTTTGACGCAGACGGCAATAGCATCGGCCACTTGCCCAATGGATTCGAGCGTTCGATAAATTTCGGCCGTACCGATGCGAACTCCGTGGCGATTAAGCGTTGAATCCGATCGACCGTAGATAAAGCATCCGCTGCGGTCATTGAGCTTAAACAGATCGCCTTGCCGCCATATGCCCGGGAAATGATTGAAGTAGGTATCATAATAACGCGAACGGTCTGGATCGTTGCAAAAATATAGCGGCATCGACGGGAAAGGTGAACATATGACCAGTTCACCTACTTCATTCACAACAGGCGCCCCTTCATCTGACCAGGACTGCACGTCAAATCCCAACATCCGCGCCTGCATTTCACCGGCATAGACTGGCAGCAATGCGACACCGCCCATAATTCCGCTGCAAATCTCTGTACCGCCAGATTGTGAGACGACAACAACATCATCTTTCACGTCGCGATAAAACCAATCATAAATTTCAGGCGTCGCAGGCGCTCCGCCCAAAATAATTCTATCAAGCTTTGTCAGATCAAATTCATCACGGGGAACAATGCGATCTTTTTCCATTCGCGTGACAAGGCTGGGGCTAGCTCCAAGCACAGTGGTGCCAGAGACCTCCGTAATCTCCCATAATTTCCGGGCGTCCGGGAAAAGCGGATTTCCGTCATACATGACAATCCCCGAACCAGCCAAAAGCGCCGCAATTGTCGAGTTCCAAACCATCCAGCTTGTTGTGCAATAGAAAAAGAGCAGCGACGCGCTCGTCAATTCCACGTGAAGATGCTGTGCCTTAAGATGTTCCAACAGCATGCCGCCATGTCCATGAACGATCGCTTTTGGCAGGCCGCTTGTACCGGAAGAGAACAACACCCACAGGGGATGACTGCTATCGACTTGCTCGAAACAAAAATCTTCGCGAGGCGGGGCAGTCGTTTGCAACAGTTCGTCCCAAAGGACATATTCATTTTTGCTTTGCGCAACATCACCCGAACCGACCAATGGAAGGTACACAACATGTTCGATCGTCGGCAATGCATCGATGATCTCACTAATTTCCGCATCACGGCTGTAAACTTTTCCACTGAACGAATATCCATCCGCGGCAAAAATCAGTTTGGGGGCTAACTGCCCGAACCGGTCCACAACAGTTTTAACGCCAAATTCCGGCGCTGCTGCTGCCCAAACCGCGCCGATCGCAGTAGCGGCTATCATTGCTATCGAAGTTTCAGGGATATTAGGCATATAGGAGACGACTTGATCACCCGGGCCTATGCCCATTGCCCGCAACGCCGTGGCAAGAGAACGAACGGCCTCTCCCAGCTCAGCCCAAGTGAGCGCAATCGGTGGGCGATGCTCGGAATAGGACTTGATAACAATATTGTCCGGCTGGCTTTTCTCGTACCGGATCAGATGCTGAGCAAAATTGAGACGGGCACCCTCGAACCACCGCGTCTCGAACATCGAATCCCCACCCATTACGTGATCGTAAGGCACAGAGGCTTCCACCTCAAAATATTGCCATATCGATTCCCAAAAAATGCTCTGCTCCTTAACCGACCAATCCCACAGTTCGTTATAATCGGAAAACTTCACCCCCTTCTCGGAAGCAAGCCAATTCATATATTTCTGCAAATTGGAGCTATTTTTTCTCTGCTCTGACGGCGTCCAGAGCAAGTCACATTCCCGGACCAGGGCTGAACGCGCGGATTTGTCTGAATATGGAGCAAATTGAGACTGGGAATCGCCGTCAACCTCAGTACAGATTGGGGCTTCCTCATTGTCATTCAGCGTGCGTGACATCGCCCATTCTTCTCCTCACACCTTCATCCCGATGGCGAATCAACCGTTCGCTTCGACCTGACACTGCACTTACTTATCACTGGTACGCAAGCCGCAATTTATAGTCAGGCGCCTTACCGAGAGCTGCATAAGTTCAGGCTTGAAAATCTAAAGCAATTGTTTTACTCAGCCATAGTTCGGCAATGGGAAGGAGGAGAGGTGGATCAATAAATTGCCATAATCACGATGAGGCAAGAGGCTGAAATTTCGAATTCTCTTCCACTGCTTTTCAAGCCGCCTCGGTATCAGTGCAAATTTTTTTTCAACAATATAGCTGCCAAACTCAACGCAATTTCACAATAGTCACACACAAGGTGAAACATGGATTTCAATTTACCCGCTGAAGACGACCCGCGCCGCCAGGAAATTCGTCAATGGTTCGAACAACATCCGAATCCTACTTACAAGGAAATTGCCGAACGCGGGCTGTCCGCTGCCAACTGGCCGGCTCCATGGGGAATGGGTGCAGACCCCGAACTGCAATATATCATAGACGAAGAATTCGTCAGAGCAGGTGTTGCTACGCCTCATAGTATAAATGCCATTGCAGTGAACCAATGTGGACAGTCGTTGCTTACTCACGGGACGGAAGAGCAACGGCAAAGATTTATCCCGCCGGCCCTTGCTTGTGAGGAAATCTGGTGCATGTTGTTTAGCGAGCCATCAGGTGGCTCCGACGTTGCTGCAGTCCGGACAACGGCGCGCCGCGAAGGTGATCATTATATCGTAAACGGGCAAAAGATCTGGACCTCGGCTGCCGACTACGCAGCGCTCGGCGTATTGGTTGCCCGAACAGACAGCTCGGTGTCGAAGCATAGGGGATTGTCGCAGTTCATTATCGACATGAATGCGCAAGGCGTTACCATCAATCCGATATATGACATGACCGGTGAAAAGCCCGAATATAACGAAGTTTTCCTCGACAATGTTAAGGTGCCGGCAGACAGATTGCTGGGATCCGAAGGTCAAGGTTGGCAACTCGTCATGCAGCAATTGCAGACAGAGCGCGCGGGGATGACCAAACCCGGTGCCGTTTGGGGTTATGGGCCCACGGCGCGTGAACTCATGCATGGCCTGATCGAAACTGGCAAAATCAAAGATCCCTTGGTCCGGGATGAAGCGGCGCGTCTATATATCGAGGGTGAACTCCTTCGTTTACTGGTATATCGCGGGATGAGCAACCGCATCAACGGCAAGCCAGCGGGTATCGAAGGCAATATCGGCAAGATGGTTGCGGCGCCCCATGGGCAACAAATAAGCGACCTGGCCAAGCGAACCCAAGGTGTCGCCGGCCTCGTTATAAATGACGATGTACTCCCTCTGCCCGACAAGAATTATGGCCTCTTTAGCAACTGGGATTACTCCTTCTGGTTTGGCCCAGCATCGACCTTGGGTGTTGGTACACAGGAGATTCTGAAAAACTCCGTGGCCGAACATATTCTGGGACTACCGCGCGATGTTGATCCGACCAGCAAGCTGCCGTTCGCAGACATTAACAAGACAAAAAGCTCAACTGCAGCCTGATTTGGAGATATAATATGGATTTCTCATTAAGTGAAGATCACGAGGCGCTGCGCGACTCTGCTGCCAATTTTCTGAACAAGGAAGTGGACCACTCCCCATTGCTGGTCCCCAAGGCAAAGGTCGATCAAGCCGGATATGACAAACTTTGGCCGCAGATCGTTGAACTGGGATGGCCGGCAATTGTGGTCCCTGAAAGCTATGGCGGTCTGGGCATGTCCTATATCGACCTGATTATGATTATCGGCGAAATGGGTCGCACATTGGCTGCCGCGCCGCTATTTGGTACATTGGCCGGTTCATGGATGGTCGAAGCTGCGGGTTCCGAAGCGCAAAAGTCCGAATTACTGGGCGCAGTGGCCGCAGGAGAGCTGAAAATGGCGCTTGCCGTCGCTGATGACGATGGCGGCCTTGATAATGCCGTAAGCAGCGCAAAAGCTTCCAAGGCTTCCCATGGCTATGTCTTGTCAGGTAGCAAAAATTATGTTGTCGATGCAGCCTCATCTGACAAGATCGTGGTTGCGGCCGACAGCGATGATGGCAGACAATTTTTTATCATTGATAGTGATACGGCGGGCGTCCGCATCGAGACATTAGATTGGCGTGATATTACGCGGGAAGTCTGCTCGCTGCAGCTCGACAATGTCCCTGCGCAGTTGCTTGAGAACAGCAATCCCGAATGCTGGCCGTGGGTACGCGACCGGCTTTATCTCGTGCTCGCTACGGAGAGTATGGCAGGCATTAAGTTCGTCCTGTCGGATACGGTTGAATATGCTAAGCAACGGGTCGCCTTTGGTCGTCCCATTGGTTCGTTCCAGGCCATCAAGCATCAGCTAGCGGACATTGCTGGCCTCAGCGAATTGACCGAGGCTGCTGTCCAATATGCGGCTTGGGCCCTCAGCGAAAGCGATGAAAAGGCGACGATCGCTGTTACCATGGCGCAATCATATTCAAGTGATTCATATAATGCGGCTGTTCATCGGTATATCCAAGTGTTCGGAGCAATTGGCTTCACTTGGGAAATGAAAAATCATCTCTACTTCAAACGGGCACGCGCAAATTCCGAATTGTTGGGATCGCCCGTGCAGCAACGCGAAGAGGTCATCCAAATTCTTGAACGCAAAGCTGCTTAAACGAGAGAGCGAGAGAGAGGCGATGAATGCACCAGCAAAGCTGCAGGCATTTTTTGACTATCTGGGAACTGCTCCGGAAAAGCCAAAAACCCAAGAGCTTGCCAAAATTCTTCATTCAGAAATCATCTGGACTTTTCCAAAAGGCGCCGGCCCTATAGTTGGTGGAACACATCGCGGTATTATTGAGATATCCGAACTTCTATCACGGATTTTCACCGAATTTTATGATCGGACTCAATTTCGTTTTGAATTGCATGAAATGTTTGGAAACGATGTGAACGCAGTGGCGCGATATAGCGTCATTGCGGTCACGGCGTACAACCAGCCCTATAATAACGACTATGCCTTAATATGCGAATTAAGGGATGGCCTAATCGTTCGGTTAGAGGAATATTTTGACACTGCCATTGCTGCAAAACAAATGTTTCCTGAATAAATTGGTCTGTGCAGCATGTGATGGGAATTTCTGCTCGGGATAACACGCGGCCGTCGAACACAAAGGGCCGAAACGTAGTTTGCTGATGGGGTAAACAAAGATGAAAGCCGCATTATTGGAAAACCGAAATGAAGGGGGTTTTGGGATTCGCGATATTGACGATCCCGTCCCAACAACCGGAAATGCGATCATGCGCGTACGCGCAAGTTCCCTTAATCGGGTGGACATTTATTTACGCGATAACGGATCTGGGATAACCCATAATTTTCCGCTTATCCTTGGCGTTGATGGCGTCGGTGAAATAATAGACTGCCAACCGGAAAGCGGCCTTCGCTCAGGGGACCGGGTTGCGCTTTATTCTTCCAGCTTTTGCGGATCATGTCGTTATTGCCTTGCGGGGGAACAGCCGCTTTGCCTGAATGTAAATATTGCGGGTGAACACCGGCATGGCAGTTTTGCCGAGTATATATCGATGCCCTCTCGCTGTTTTATCCCTTTACCCGAAAATATTAGCTTTCAAGATGCAGGTGTATTACCCGCAGCTTATGGCACAGCATATCGTATGCTATTCGGAAAGTCTGCATTGCAACCTGGGGAAACGCTTTTGGTCGTCGGTGCTGGCGGCGGCGTGGCTGTCGCCTGTATCCAACTAGCGACGCTTGCTGGCGCAAGGGTATTCGTGACATCCTCCACCGACGAAAAGATCGCAAAAGCCTTGAGCCTGGGAGCAGAAGGCGGCGTCAATTACCGAACCGGCAAAGTCGCCAAAGAAATTTTGGAAATGACCGGCGGCGAAGGCGTGGACATGGTGATCGACAGTGTTGGTGAGGCAAGTTGGGGAGAATCACTCCGCTCGCTTCGCCGCGGTGGGCGCATCGTGACCTGCGGTGCCACGACAGGATCAAACCCTCCAGTTGAAATCCAGCGAATGTTTATCCGCCAGCTACAGCTTTATGGGTCGACCGGTGCCAATATGAACGAAATGCGGCAATTATTTAGCCTTGTGGCAACGGGGCGGCTCCAACCTGTTATCGACAGCATTTTTCCTTTGAAAGATATTTCAAAAGCCTTTGACAGACTTGCCAGCGGGCAACAGTTTGGAAAAGTAGCCGTGTCGATTGACTGACGGCCACAAATAACATTCGCGGGAGATTATAATGGGCGAATTTATCGATACCGAACGTGACGGGCATATACTGCAAATAACCTTAAACAGGCCAGAAGTGCTCAATAGCCTGCATGCCCCCGCCTGCCATGAATTATCAGCAGCTTGGGATATGTATGTGGCCGACGATGATCTGTGGGTAGCCATTGTCACCGGCACGGGCGATCGCGCTTTTTGTGCCGGACATGATCTGCGTGACGGTTTTTTCGATCCGATGCCCGACACCGGATGGGCCGGCATGTCACGCCGGGACGATCTTCATAAACCGATTATAGCCGCGGTAAATGGCATCGCATTTGGAGGAGGCTGGGAAATTGCGCTTGGTTCTGACATCATCATTGCCGATCAATCAGCACGCTTCTCACTTCCTGAACCGAAAATCGGCTTTGCTGCTCTGGGCGGCGGCGCACACCGACTCCCGCTCCGTATGCCGCATCACATTGCCATGGGATTGATCCTAACGGGCCGTGAAATCAATGCACAAGAAGCGCAGCATTGGGGAATGGTCAACGAGATTGCGCCGCCCGGCCGATCATTGAACATCGCACGGGAATGGGCCGATGATATTTTGGGCTGTTCTCCCAAAGCGGTGCGCGCATCCAAAATCGTTGCTAATCAAGCTACCGAGCCTCCCGAAACCAAAAAAGTTAGTGCTGCACTTGAACTAAAACTAAGTGCCGAACTCATGAAATATCAAGACACAACGGAGGGGCTAAAGGCCTTTGCCGAAAAGCGCGATCCTGTTTGGATAGGCCGCTAACCTGGTAAGATATAATGGAAATTATGACATGAAAATTGCGCGTTTTGATAATTCAGGGCGACCGGAAATCGGATTAATCGTGGACGGTTGCATCATACCAATGAACGACCATGGATTAGGTGATGACATGGTCACATTGATTTCCAACTGGGACAAATATAAAAGCGGCTTGGAAGAACTGGTCAAAAACATAGAACTTGCGATCCCGCTCGACAAAGCATCATTGCTTGCCCCCATTGCGCGCCCTGGAAAAATTCTGGCCATTGGTCTTAATTACGCTGATCATATCGCCGAAACCGGTCTGGATAAACCCGAGCAGCAACTATGGTTCGCCAAAATGGGATCATCTGCACAACCACCATTCGCTGATGTGCAGTTGCCCAAAGCAAGCACACAAGTCGACTATGAAGCAGAAATGGTAGCCGTAATTGGAAAAGGTGGCCGCCATATTCCAGCAGAAACAGCACGGGATCATGTCTTTGGTTATTGCGTCGGCAATGATGTATCCGCACGGGACTGGCAAATGTCATCGCCGCAATGGCTTTTGGGAAAATCTTTTGATACTCATGCCCCATTCGGCCCATGGATAACCACTGACGACGCCGTTGAAGACCCCCACGGGCTTGATATTCAATGCCTTGTAAATGGCGAGCTTCGTCAATCGTCAAACACGCGCCATTTGATTTTCCAGCTCTGGGAGCAAATCAGTCATCTTTCCAAAGCCATGACTTTGGAACCTGGAGACCTGATTTTCTCTGGGACGCCTGGCGGCGTTGGCGTTGCGATGAAGCCCCCCCATTTCCTGAAGGCTGGCGATGTTGTGAAATGCGAGATCGGAACGTTGGGCGCAATCGAAAATCGATTTATGCCGGAAAACTGATTACGATGGAACTCAATCTTCAAGGCAAGCGCGCTCTTATAACCGGCGCTACTAAGGGCATCGGGCTATCCACTGCTCATTGTTTGGCGCAGGAAGGGTGCGACCTGATATTGGTGGCGCGCGATAAAGATGCGCTTCAAAAGGCAGCCGAAGCAATTGCTTCGAAATGGCGGGTTAAGATAGCGATAATTGCCGCCGATCTATCCACAATGTCCGGCGTAGAGGCAATACAGGAACAATGCGGTCCGGTGGACATTTTAGTAAACAATGCAGGTGCGGTTCCGCCTGGTGATTTGATGAGCCTTTCAGATGCAGAGTGGCGTGATGCATGGGATCTCAAACCATTTGGCTATATCGCACTGACCCGTGCTTTATATCCCGTCATCCGGGAAAGTTGCGGAGTGATTGTAAACGTAATAGGGTCAGCAGGAGAAAGCCCTAGCGCGACCTATGTGGCAGGCAGCACCGGCAATGCCGCGCTTATGATGTTCACGCGCAGCATTGCCAAATCGGCAAGGCAAGACGGCTTTCGTGTTGTCGGTATCAATCCAGGCCCGGTGGCAACCGAACGTTTTGATATGTTGATGAAGGCCGAGGCGGAGCGGCGCTTTGGCGACAGCGAGCGCTGGCCCGAATTAACCTCTACCCTGCCCTATGGCCGGGCAGCGCAAAGCGAAGAAATTGCAGCGGCCATCGCATTTCTGGCATCGCCTCTGTCGGCCTATACTAATGGCGCCATTTTGACGATTGATGGAGGCGGAATTTCATGAGAACAGATGTTATCGGCTATATCGGACTGGGAGAAATAGGCGCTCCCATGGCACGCAGGATATTGGACGCCGGATATTCTTTAGTCGTATGGAACCGCACGCATGAAAAAGCAAAAAAGATAGCCGATGCTGGCGCAGAAATCGCAGCTTCACCTGTCGACTTGGCGGAGAAGACAGATATTATTTTTACATGCCTTGGCAGTGAACAGGTATTGGAAACGATATTATTCGGCGCCGACGGCATTGGCAAAGGCGAAGTCCGGGCAACTCTATTGGTGGACAATGCAACCTGCTCTCCTGCCTTTGCGAGGGCTACAGCTAAAAAACTGAAACAAGCGTGCAATATGGACATGATTGATGTTCCCGTTTCAGGCGGAGCGATTGGAGCCGCGGCAGGAACATTGGCCGCCATGGCAGGCGGCCCAGAAGAATTTGTCGAGCGCGCCCGGCCAATCATCGCCAGTTATGCCAGTCAAATTTCCCATATGGGGGAATTAGGGGCTGGGCAGGCTACCAAAGCCTGCAACCAAATCATCAATTTTGGCAATATTGCCACTTTAGCCGAAGCGCTGAATCTGGCGCAGGACCAAGGCATTGATATTGCCCGTTTACCAGAGGCAATTGATTGCGGTTTTGCCGGATCAAATGTCTCGCGCGAATATGACCGCTCGGTACAAGCAAATGATTATAGCCCAGTACGGATTCTAGTTGAGGCTTTAATGCAGCAGTATAAAGGTAAGCCTGTTCCAGAACTTGCCGGTCAGTTGGACATATTGCTGAAAGATATGAGCATAGCATTGGACATGGCGCGTGAAACCGGTGTGCCCCTCCCCATGCTTTCCCGTTTTGACGGGATTTTCCGCATGATACATCATTGGACAGAGGACGAAAAAAGCAAATAGAGCGATTTCCAATCTATTGGAAATAATCTAGGGTCAGGACCTATTAAAGGGATTCCCAGCGCGGTATTTTTGTGATTCAATGTCGGCATCGAAGGAGGTGCTGTCATGGATGTTCCATTTTTGCTGACCAAAGCGCAGATGCGCCGGATAGAGCCGTATTTTCCGTTGTCGCACGGGGTTCCCAGAGTTGATGACCGACGGATACTGAGCGGGATCATCTTTGTCATCCAGGGTGGTCTGCGCTGGCGCGATGCCCCCGCTGCTTACGGTCCGCATAAAACGATCTATAATCGCTTTATCCGCTGGAGCCGCATGAGTGTGTTCAACAAGATATTCTCTGCTCTGGCTGCTACTAGCGATGCCGATGACGTGCTGATGATCGATGCAACACATCTCAAAGCGCATCGTACCGCTGCCAGCCTTTTAAAAAAGGATCTGTTTCCAGATATATCGGACGCACCAAAGGCGGCCTGAACAGCAAACTCCATGCCGTGTGTGACGGCGTAGGCAGGCCCCTGGTCCTGTGTTTAAGCGAAGGGCAGATGAGCGATCATATCGGTGCAAAGCTCACATATCCCGCGCTACCGGAACATGCCACCTGCATGCTTGGGGACAAAGGCTATGACAGCGACGAGTATCGCGCCGCCCTGCAGGCCAAAGGCATCACGCCATGTATCCCGCCACGAAAGGGACGGATACTACCCGCTGGCTTCGACAAAACCCTCTACCGGCCAGCGGCGTCTAAAAATGCCGCATATATAGGCCTTACAGAAGACCGCACTCGATCACTTGTGCAGATGGATCAAAAACTTCTTGCATTACGGGCGGCAACCACAGAAGTCCTGACCATAGGGTTAAGAAATCGCGGTCAAACAATAGATTGGAGCGTTCGGCCTGTTTCCATCAAATCGAAAAACGATCTAAGTCTTGTCCCCTTTTCCTGGGATATTTGCCCGGCAGATTAGTCCGCCGCCTTCTTCGCCTCTTCCCAGTAACGGTCACGCAGCAATCTTTTGTACAGCTTTCCTGTAGCATGCCGCGGCAGTTCCTGATCGAAATCAATCTGACGAGGCAATTTCATTCGGCCAAGGCTGGCCAGCACGTGTTCGGAGATTGATTCAGCCATCTTGGTCCCGCGATCTTCCCATACGAGCGGCTGCACCACTGCAACCAGACGTTCGCCCAATTCCTCATCGGGCGCTCCGATAACCGCAACGTCGGCAACTTGGGGGTGCGTGATAATAACATCTTCAATTTCTTGCGGATATATATTCACGCCACCGGAGATGATCATGAAGCTTTTGCGATCGGTGAGGTAAAGATAGCCTTCTTCATCCACCCATCCAATATCACCCAGGCTACTCCAGCCTTGGTCATTATAAGCATCCCGGGTTTTTTCCAGGTCTTTATGATAAGAAAATTCCGACCCGCCTTCAAAATAGATCTGCCCTTCTTTCCGCGCGGGCAATTCTTCTCCTGCATCGGACATGATGTGGATGGTGCCAAAGGTCGCTTTGCCAACCGACCCCTTGTGAGCCAGCCATTCCTGCGGGTCGATGGCGGTCAGACCGTTAAATTCCGTCCCGGCATAAAATTCATAAATGATAGGCCCCCACCATTGCATCATCGCTTCCTTGACAGGCACCGGGCAAGGGGCCGCTGCGTGGAAGGTTAGCTGATGGGATGAAAGATCATATCTGCCGCGCACTTCTTCAGGAAGCTTGAGCATGCGGACAAAATGCGTTGGTACCCATTGGGAATGGGTAACTTTTTCCTGCTCGATCAATTGCAACGCGAGTTCAGCATCGAATTTTTCCATCACGATAATCGTCGCGCCCATCTTTTGGCCGCTCATCGACCAACGCAAAGGCGCGCTATGATACATTGGCGCGGGGGACAGATAAATCATATCACCGCTATATTTGAACCAATCCACCGCAATCGCCGTGAGCGAATCCATTTCATCGATGGCCTGTTCGGGCAAATCAAATTTAACGCCTTTTGGCCGTCCCGTGGTTCCGGATGAATATAGCATGGGTGCACCCTGACTCTCATCGGCTATCGGGATGTTGGGCTGGTTGTCGCGCTCTGCGACATATTCTCTTGCTCCCTCAGCTTGCCCATCCACCACGAACAGGGCCACATCAGGCAAGGATGCGATTATCTCCCGTGCCAGAGGTAACGTATTTTGGGACGCGAACAGGATTTTGGATCCCGAATTTTCGACGATATAGGTGGCTTCCTGCGCCGAAAGCCGGGTCGAAACGCAAGTATAGTAAAGGCCAGAGCGATCTGCGCCCCAGCTCAACTCATAATATCGTGGATGGTTTTCCAGCAATATCGCAACCGCATCGCCGCGTGTCAGCCCTTCTGCGCGCATCAAATGCGCTGCCTGATTGGAACGTTCCTCCAACTCCTTATAAGTCACCGTTTCTCCGCTCGGGATCATCTTATAGGCGATGTGATTGGGTTTGGTTCTGGCATGTGCTGATATATGCGTTTTCAAATTTTCCTCCGATTTTATAACAATTTCCCGAGATCGCATGATCCAGCAAAAACTTACGGTAATAAAACAACCGCATCAGATCAATCCCGTTTATTTTGTGAGTTCGCTCGGTTAGGAAAGAATATTTCGACCAAAATGCATTGCGGCATCCGGCATGCTGAGAGTTACCACCCCCTTCAAAATGCAGAATTGGCCCAGAAATGCAGTATAATCAAAATGATTTCCGCAAATTTGGTGCATTTCTGCAACGCTCGCTTGATCTTTTCATTCTCCGCCCACCCGGCGTTGACAGCCGGCAGAAATTATTGCACCACTCGCTCCTATAAATTAGAATGATTGCTCTACTAAAAAAGAATTTTCACGGGAGGATTAGAAATGAAGAAAACATCTGCACTACGATTGACCATCATGGGATCGACCGCCGCTTCGCTCGCATTCGCAGCACCGGCCTTCGCGCAAGAGGATGCTGCCGCAGCAGCTGAAAGCGACGACAATATTATCATTGTGACCGCTCAGCGGCGTGATCAAAATCTGCAGGATGTTCCGATCCAGGTTTCGGTTGCTGACTCGGAGTTTCTCGCATCCAATAATATTGACGATGGATCACGCCTTAATGTCGTGACGCCGAGTTTGACACTGCGCGCGGCCGACGACGCATCCTCTGGCGTCCGCCTGCTTATTCGCGGCATTGGTATTGTTGGCCCAAGCTCTACGACCGAAGGCGGCGTTGGCGTATTTGTCGACGGAGTTTACCGCAGCCGCAATGGTGCGGTACTGTCCAACTTCCTCGATTTTGACAGTGTTCAGGTACTGAAGGGCCCTCAGGGAACATTATTCGGCAAAAACACAACCGCCGGTGCGATCGTTTTGACCAGCACAAAGGCCGATCTTTACGATGCTGAAGGCAGATATGAAATGCGGCTCGGCAAATATAACGATCGCCTTCTCAAAGGTTCGGTCAGCATTCCTTTGGCTGAAGATCAACTCGCTGTTCGCCTTTCAATGATGGGCTTTAATAAAGGCGGTTTTGTAGACAATATTGTAACTGGCGAAAAAGAAAACCAGCAAGATGGCTGGGCTGGGAAAATTGCCTTGCGCTTTGAACCGTCCGACGGCGTCCGCTTCAACCTCGTTGGTGACTGGTCCGAATCAGGCGGAAATTGCTGTGGCGCAGTGATAAACTCATTCAATGGAGCGGCATTAACCGGTCTTATTTTCGGTCCGCTGTCGGCTCCCTATGGCGTGCCGAACACAACCGGCGAGTATATCAACAATGGCCGTTTTGTATCTTCTTCCAATAACCGGATAGACTCTTCAACCCGGGATCGGGGCGTAAGCTTGAATAGTGAATTTGATGTTGGCCCTGGTACGCTGACATCGATCACGGCCTACCGCGAATGGAGAACCCGCTTTAACAATGCCAGTTCCTTCTTCTCGCCCGCAGATATTCTTCGGAATAACGTTCGCTTCGATACGGAACAATTCAGTCAAGAGCTGCTATATGATGTCGACATCAATGATAGTATAAATGCTCTTTTCGGTGCATATTACTCGAATGAAGATGTTGTTCGCGAACGTGACCTGATTAACGGTGTCGATGCTCCAGCATTTTGGAGTTTTATTGCTCCGGGTGACGCTACTCCGGGTCTTTTCCAAAGTGAGCATATGGAAGCGAATGCAAAAAGCTTGTCATTCTTCACCCATTGGTCAGCAGAACTGGCAGAGAATCTTACGGCAGTTGCGGGTATCCGCTATAGCCGCGAGAATAAACAAGCCAGCTATCTGAATGCCATCAATCCACCGGCCGGATCTGTCTGGACCGTTGCCAACTCTTTCCCTGGGCCAGCGTTTGACAATAGATATAAGACGGATGCATTCTCCGGCACAGCTAGCTTGAGCTATAGATTCTCTCCCGATGCTACGGTTTTCGCCAAGTTCAGCCGAGGCTTCAAGGCTGGCGGTGTGATTATTGATGCCAATGCCGCCGGTACGCCGGCAAACAACCCGGCACTGGGCGCTGGCCGGGTTCCGCTCGACACCACTTATGATTCTGAATTTGTGAACAGCTATGAATTGGGTGGGAAGTTCCGTTTTCTGGACGGCAAAGGTTCTGCCAATCTGTCATTCTTCTATAATGATATTTCCGACCTGCAGGTTCCACAGTTTCTCGGCGTGGCATATACTATACTTAATGCTAACTCGGCGAAAAACTATGGAGCCGAACTGGAGACGACCTATCGCTTCAACGATGTTCTTTCAATGTCGCTAAACGGTACATGGATCCCGCACGCAAAATATGGTGTTGATCCGGCAATTGAGGGAACATCCGCAGGACAGGCAGTAAGCGGAGAGCGGTTCTTGCTAACACCGGAGCTCGCTGCATCCGGTTCGATCAACCTCGATCAGCCTGTTTCGAAAAATATCGCATTTACCGCATCAACCGGCTTTCAATATACTACGAAGCAGCGGACCAACTCCGGTGCATTGCCAATCGCCAATCCAAATGGATATGTTGCCAACCAGCAACGTGAAATGATTTTGATCGACGCTTCTGTTGGCATCAAGGATATTGACGGCCTTTGGAATATCAGTGCATTTTGTAACAATTGCACCGACAAACGCTATCTGCAGGCTGAATTTGGCGCTGTTTTCCAAACTGGTTCTTTCAATGGCTTTGCTGCCCGACCACGGACTTTCGGCGTAGCGCTACGCGGCGCTTTTTAAGCCCTAGAACAGTATCAATATTGCAAAACCCGCGTCAGGCAACTGGCGCGGGTTTTCTTATTTCATCAGACTATTGTCCGGCTGAGAACAGAAGATCAAATCCACTCCGTCGGAGAGAATAGGCTAAAAGACAGCTAAGTTTTTCCGGTAACCAACGTAGCTAGGGCCAGTATGTTTTCCGGCATGGAATTGCCTGTCCAAGCTATGTGAAGATCGGGTCGGACCAAAAGAAATTTGCAGCCATAGACTCCGCGAACATGAACTTCGTCTCTACTAATTATCGTCAACGGAACCCCCAGGATTGAGAACGCCTCTGAAACGGGATCACAATCTGCATAACCGGTGAGGTCGATGTATGAAAATTCTCTGCCCATTAAATCCTGTATCGCGGTTCTATCTTTCAGCCAGATATGGGGAAGACGAACTCCTGGTACTACGGACGGAACAAAGCGCACAATATCCCAATGCGCATAATCGCCCAATTTACCGTCGATGATGGGAGAGCCCGCATAGGAGTAGCCATATTCCGCACCTATCATCTCATGAACCCTGCGATGATGTGCGTTTGCCGCCCGCCCAACCATATTGCGAATAGTCGCGCCCTCATCACTATCATCATTAACCGCGCCTGTGCAAAGCGCACGCCATTTGCCGAGTCCCTGTGCTGCCCACCCAGAAGCTTCAACATTGCGCTCTCCCACCAAGCGCCGCTCTATTTCGTAGCTCTCAAGGAGCCCCTTCCCCCCCCAGCCTTGTAGGGTTGCAGCCAGCTTCCAGCCGAGGTCAATGGCATCGCCAACGCCGGAATTCATCCCTAAGCCGCCCGTCGGTATCATCAGATGTGCGGCATCGCCTGCAATAAACACCCGTCCTTTCCGGTATTTATCAGCTAAAAGTAGGTTTAGATTCCACGAACTGACATTGAGAAGCTCAATGTCAAAATCGATATCTGGTCCTATTTTCTCCCGAATCCATTCCTTATGGTCAGCGCCGTCGGGCAGGTCCGAATTAATGGTGAACTCCTTAAGATCGCTTTGTACGATCATTGCTGATCCTTCAGGATCGGTAAAATAATAATGTCGCCCTTTGCCTATTGAAATGCGGTCATATAATTCATCAGACCGAAAGCAAATTTGTACCATATGGCGCAATCCTCCTTGCCCATTAAGATTTATGCCCATCTGTTTTCTAACGGTACTCGACCCCCCATCACATCCAACGAGGTAAGCTCCCGAAAATTCAACCTTTTTGCCATCTGACATCTGGCAATGGATGACTACTTGTGTGCCATCATCTATATATTCTCTGAATTCGCACCCAAATAGTAACGTGACATTCGGCGTACTTTCAGCGGCTTCTTTTAACACTGGCTCCAGTCTGTTTTGCGACACCAGTTGATAGGGTTCCAATGGCTGGGAATGATCTGAACAAGCCGCAATCGTCTCGCGAAAGTCCGCCACGGAAGGGTAGTGAAGTTTGAGAAGCGGTTCGTCTGAAAGAGAATGAACTATAAAGACATCCATCGATGCTTCCGCCGGATATCCGACTGAACGAACCTGATCCACCAAAGCAAGCCTGCGATATATTTCCATCGTCCTTGCATTGGAGCGATCCATTTTTGGCCATGGCCCTGTGGACGAGTTACGCTCGATCAGCAACGTACGAACGCCCCGTTGACCCAAATCAATAGCAAGGGTGAGGCCGACCGGGCCTGCTCCCACTATTACAGCATCAAACTGAGCTGCACTGGCTTCTTCCATTTTTCTCTCTCCTGTGAAGTTCGGATCACATTGTCATCCAGGCCCCGAATCATACCAACCGTTAGCCTTGCATAGATTCATTTCACTGTTTTCGTCAGACCGGATTACCCGTGACAATTATCGCTACGTTTTATATTTAAACCATCAAAAAATGCTGCGACTCCTGCCTAATCATCCACACCAAAAAAATCTACGTAATTAGCTGTTTATTGCAAAAAAACTGGTATATATGGGGAGGTCAGTTTCAAATTAATAGACAATGTTCTTGCTGATTTTTCACCATTGTGTTTTAATTTGAAACTGTGTTTTGAAACAAATGAAGCCATTTTTTAGCAAGGATGAATCTACGATGCCTGACATGCAACCCCTTTTCGAGCCATTGCAAATCGGTAGCATGAACGTGGCAAACCGGTTGATGATGTCGGGAATGTCGGCAGGCATGATGCTTGATAAACAGGGTAACATTACAGACGAAATGATAGCCTACTATTTGGAACGGGCCCGGAACAATCCTGGGTTGATCGCGGTGGGTGCATCAGCGGTTGTGCCCTCTAAATATTCATTTCCCTTGCCCATTCATGATGCGAAGATAACGCCATCGCTGAAACGCTTTACAGACGCGATTCATGAATATGACAGCAAGATCGGCATTCAAATCTGGGATGGTGGCGGAACCGAAGGGGAAGGACGACCCATAATCTCGCCGTCAGGACTTTCGTCCAACGCCCGTGCAACGCCTGCATCCATGGCTCGCGGACCAGTGAACAAAGCGCTGTCAAACGCGGAGGTTAAAGAAGTCGTCGAGCATTTTGCAAATGCTGCTGTACGTTGTGAAGAAGCCGGCTTTGACTTTATCGAAGTGCATGGGGCGCATGGCTATCTCATCAGCAATTTTTTGACCCCGCGCTTCAACAAACGCACCGACGAATATGGCGGGTCCTTTGAAAACCGCATCCGCTTCATGCTTGAAATCGTTCGTGCGATTAAAGTAAAGATCAGCCCGAAGATGACGCTGGGTATGAAATTCAACGGCGACGATTTCCTAGATGAAGGTGGTTGGACACTCGAAGATTCGCTTCGCCTTGCGCCATTATTGGAGGCTGAGGGGGTTGATTATATCAATGTGACCGCAGGAGTCGTCGGCGCACCTCGCCTTACGATCCCACCAATGTACGAACCGCAGGGCTGTTATACTTTTCTGGCTGAAGCGGTCAAAAAGACTGTGTCTATTCCCGTCGGCACTGTGGGCCGGATTAAAGACCCAATGATGGCGCTCGATCTGATTGTAAATAAAAAGGTCGACTTTGTAGCCATGGGGCGCCCGATGATCGCGGACCCCGATATCGTCGGCAAAACCCGGCGGGGCGAGCTTGAAGATATTCGCAAATGTTTGGCCGATTGTCGGGGCTGTATTGATGAGCATATGCGCTCAGCAAAACGCGGCCTTGCTACCACCAGCTGCGTTGTGAACCCGCGCATGACCCGCGAATCTGTCTGTATTGATATTGAGGGATCATCCAGGGACAACCCCAAAACCATATTGGTGGCGGGTGCTGGCCTGGCCGGTCTCGAAGCTGCACGCCGTGCAGCCTTTAGCGGTCACAAGGTGACAATATGCGATAGTCAGGACCATATCGGCGGGCAAATCATTCTCGCGGCGAAAGCGCCCGGACGCCAAGAGATTGCCGATATGGTTCCTTGGTATGATCGTCAGCTGAGAAAATATGATGTCGATGTTCGCCTCGAAACTGTTGTCGACGCTGATCTGATTGATAGTATCGCTCCCGATGTGATGGTTGTCGCGACAGGCAGTGTTCCGACCGTTCCGCAAGACATGATGGACGCCATCGGCAATGCAGAGAATCTCAGCCTGTTAATGGTCGATGATATTTGGGACGAAGACGCTGTAATAGGAAAGAATATTCTGGTGCTGGGCGGGAACCAAATCGGGATGGTTGTTGCCGACCATCTTTCCGAAGGCGGACGCAATGTTCATGTTGCCGAACGCGGCCCCCATTTCGCAACCAAACTGGCAGGCCATGACCGCTGGTATTTGCTCAATAGATTGGCAAAGAAAAATGTGAACCGGTTGAAAAATGTTCACCATGTTGAGATCGAAAGCGAAGATCAGGTCTGGATTACCAGCGACAAGGGGCGGTTTCAACTTCCCGACATCGACACGATCGTTTTTGCAAGCGAACGCGGGTCGATACGCACATTGGAAGCCGTGGCCGAGGCAAAGGGAATCGAGACCCATGTTATCGGTGATGCATTCGATGTTGTCTCTGACGAGGCAGGAACCATTTTTGCGAATATCGCTCAGGCATACGATATGGCTAGAATGATCTGATTCGAGCCTGCCGATTAATGTCCGCGCGGACCGCAAAGGAGCAATATGCTAAGAGAAACAGGGACATTGCCGGCACAGACCCAGATTCTTGTATTGGGCGCAGGCATTGCGGGGCATTGCGCCGCTCTGGCAGCCGCCGATGCAGGGGCACAAGTTCTTTTGTTGGAAAAGGCATCCCAGCCAGGCGGAAGCTCGGCAATCGCCGGCGGCGCTTTTGCTTTTTGCGGGACAGACATTCAGCGCGACCATAATATTGACGATGATATCAGCAATTTTCGCAATGACTTAATGGAATCGGGCAAAGGCAAGAACAGCCCCATATTGGTCGAGGCATTTTTGAAATCTCAGCTTGAGACCTATGAACAGCTTCGCAAATGGGGCGTCAGTTTTGATCTTTATCTTGCTCCACCCCCCACCATTTCTCGTGCTCACATAACGGGAACAGGAAAAGCCGTGACGACATTACACATGGCCGCACGTGTGCATACCAACATAAAATATTTCTCCAAATCATCGGCGGCGCGCCTTATCCGCAATCCTGACACGGGACGGGTGGATAAGGCCATCATTCAATTTGGTGACCAGATGGAGGTGATTTCAGTCCATGGCGGGATAATTTTGGCCACGGGCGGATTTTCGCGCAGTCGGGAACTGCTGCAAATATATGCGCCGGAGCTGGTCAGTGCGGTCAATCATGGCGGCGTGGCCAATACTGGTGACGGATTATTGATGGCTTCGGACCTCGGCGCGGGTCATGCAGACTTGGGCTATGTTACCGGATCCTTCGGGGCAGCCATCCGCAACTATCCCGAAAGAAACGAAAAAGCCAACGAAGTACCTCCACTGCTATTTTCATTCCTTGAAGGTGGCATATTGGTCAACAAGGATGGACATCGTTTTGTGGACGAGGGGCAGAGTTATAAGACTTTGAGCGCCATGGGTATGCAGCAGCCAGAAGGCATTGGTTTTCAGATATTCGACCAGAAATTGATGAATAATTCGCAGGATGATTCCTCGGTCAATAATTATCTGGAAGGTATAGTGGGAGGATACATCCGCAAAGCGGAGAGCATTTCTGCGCTGGCAAAAATCATGGGCATCCCCGCAGCAAGGCTAAAGGAAACAGTTGAACGCTATAATGCGGCGGTCGCCGCGGGCGTTGATAGCGACTGGGGGCGCACCAAAACGCTACTCCCCATCGACACTGCTCCTTATTATATAGCGGCTTCGACAAATGCTCTAACGTCAACTTATGGCGGCATAACCGCCAATGAAAACATGTTGGTCACGGACTGTTTTGGCGAACCGATTGAAGGACTATATGCCGCAGGAGAAGTTGTGGGCGGGTTTCATGGTGCAGGCTATTACAGTGCGTCCTCGCTTAGTAGCTCTGCGACCTTTGGCAGACTGGCAGGATTGAACGCAGCAAAACTCTAGCTTGGTTGCAAATTATATTGTTCCACCGAACTGGCCGGAACAATATAGTTTTTGTCATCATAAATCGTCGCCAAATTGTCCGCGATCTCTTCTGGTGTCAGATTATCACTGATAAAACCCGGCGCTGTGCCTGTAAAAATACGGGCGACACGGCCTGCCGCCACGGTTAGAACATCGCCATTTATTGCGCAGTCCTCATGGGCCAAATACACTACAGCTGGCGATACTGATGAAACGTCTAATCGGGCTATATCAATTTGCGGATTGTCATCCATATATCCCTTTGCCATATCAGTGTAGGCGACAGGGCAGATCGCGTTAATCTGTATATTTCGGTCACGATTGTCGAGCGACGCCCCCCGTGACAAACCAATTATGCCTGCCTTTGCCGTAACATAGGGGATAGCGGACGGCGCGCCAAATGCCCCAAGTGCAGAGGCCGTATTTATTATCCGCCCATAATTTTGTCTGCGCATGTGCTTGAGCGCCGTCCGCATCGCCCAGAACATACCGAACAGATGCACCTCCAACACATTGCGCATATCTTGCGTAGTTACATCCTGAATTGAACCGCCAATCGAATTACCCGCATTGTTTACCAGTATGTCGATGCGGCCAAAATGGCGTACTGTCGCGTCAACGGCTGCGATCGCTTCCCCTTCAACTCCCATGCTGCCCGTCGTGGCAGAGACATCTAAACCTTCGTCGCGCAACAAAACGGCTGCGGCTTCCGCTTTGGAATGTTCATCAACAACAATATCATTGAGCATAACCCGCGCACCCCGCCGAGCCAATTGACGCGCATGGCTCAATCCAAGGCCAGCTCCAGCGCCCGTTACAAGCGCCACCTTACCATCAAGGCGCAGCATTTCAGGCATGATCCAGCGTCACCTGTCCGGCTATTTCCCTTTGGAAAGCAATCGCCGACACAATCGGATTATAATATTCACGGATCAGCACAATCTTATTATCAGAAACTTTGAAACGCATCACATAACGGTTGCGATACATTTGCCCAGATGTCATTTCAACATTGCCATAGCATTCGACAAAAACGTCGCTGCCGTCTGCTGATAAACTATAGGAGGGATCAACGATTTCGACGTTTTTTTCTGCTGCAAAAGCCGTGTCGACGAAACCAAGAACCTCTGCTCGGCCGGTATATCGCCGAAAATAACCCTCGTCGGTCCGGCCAGATTCACTAAACGGAATTTCCAGAATGACATCGTCGGCAATGACCGCTTCCTTCGCTGCTTTGTCCTGCTCCAAATCTCCACGGATCCATTCTTTTACCAAAGCAATCGCGTCCATATTTCCTCCAAAATCGTTAATATCTATGCCGTTACAAGGCCTAGCCCGCCTGCAACCCTGATACATTCGCCGGTAATATAGGCAGCTGAATCAGAGACCAAAAATTCCATAACGCCGACGACATCTTCTATGGTACCCAGCCGCCGTAACGGAATAGCTGAAGCCGCATCAGAGGTTGCAAGATTGCGCTTGGTGGCTTGGGCCACAACGCGCGCTGTTTCAATCAAGCCAGGCGAAATACAATTAACCCTGACACCATCAGGCGCGAGTTCCACTGCCAGAGTATTGCTATATTTTAACACCGCCGCCTTGGCTGCGCCATATAACGCATAACGCCCGGCAGCATCCTGTATCTCTGCGCCGATAGTGATTATATTGACGACCACCCCGCCGGGCCGTTGGAGCAGCGGCGCAGTGGCCTGGCACATATTAAGTGTTGTTAAAAAATTGGCTTCAAACAACTTTTGCGTATCCTCTGGAGAGGACAATGAAGCAGTGCTGTTTTCAATTGGGGTAATCGCACCACCCGCATTGTTAATAACGATATCCAACCTGCCGAATGTTGCCCTGACCTTCTCAACCGCCGCCGCCGCCTGATCAGCAGAAGCCAAATCGGCCTGAATAGCCATTGCTTGCCGCCCGAATGCCAATAGCTCGTCAACCACCGAACTAGCGGACAGCTTTTCGCCAAATCGTCGCGCGACTTCCAAATCTTTATCGAAAATGGCTACATTCGCGCCCAGACTAGCCAGACGGAGCGCATGGGCACGGCCCATTCCGCCAGCGCCCCCTGTTACAATCGCTGCCTTACCACTTAGATCTGTCATAAATTCACCGAAGCTAAATTACGCATCTTCTATCATCTGAATCATACAGCCGTCGTTGTCATAGAAGAGGAACGATTTCAAAATTCCATCGATCTCCCAAATATAATCGGTTTGCATTTGATAAGGGGAGGCTTTCACCTTTTCGAACCATTCTGCGATGTTATCAACCTTGAACGCTAGCTCAGAAAAGCCGACATATCCGTAACGAAGACTTTCAACGGGAACCTTCTGAACAACCGGACGGGACGGTTGCTGCAACTCAATCATCGTCTTTTCTTCCGACCACAAAATAACCATGCGTGATCGAGCATCTTTCACTTTGAAGATATCGTCCAATTCAGGTTGACTGAAATAACGCCCGCCTGGGATGCTCTGGTCAACAACAACTCGAAAACCAAGGAAATCAACGTATAGCTTTAACGCCTCGTCCATATCACTCACGATCTGACAGACATGGTGTATTCTCATTCTAAATTCCTTTGCTATGCCAGATAGAATATCAATCGAGAGTGACCGCTACCTTGCCCCGGTTACCGCCGGCCAAAAGTCGTATCAAAGTTTCCGGTGCCCGTTCCAAGCCGCTTTCCAAATCCATAACCGGAGTCAGAGTACCGGCATCGATCCAAGTCTTTAATTGTGCTTCGGCCTCGCCCCGATTTTGCATGTGATCGAGGACAATAAAGCCTTCCATCCGTAACCTCTTGGCCACAAGAACCCCCGGGAGCAAGGGAGACACAAAGGGTTTTCCTTCAATATCATAGGTCGAAACCGCACCGCAGCAGACGATACGCCCATTCTGGTTCATCAAGCGGAGCGCGGCATCAAGTACTTGGCCACCAACATTGTCAAAATAGACATCAATGCCGTCCGGACATGCCGCCTTTAGGGCTTCACGAAAATTGTCCGCCCTGTAATCAACCGCTTCATCAAAGCCCAACTGGTCAATTAGCCAAGCGCATTTTTCAGCCCCGCCCGCGATACCGACCGCGCGTGCGCCCAAATTTCTTGCAATTTGACCCGCTGCGGAACCCACTGCCCCCGCAGCAGCGGAAATCACTACCGTGTCTCCTGCCTTTACCGCGCCAATATCTTTAAGTCCGAAATAGGCCGTCAAACCGGTTATGCCGTATATTCCAATTAGCTGCTCCAATGGAATTTTCGGATCACGCTTTGAAAGTTCAGAAGACGACAGCAAAGCATAATCTTGCCATCCACCCATGGTCTCTACAATATCACCCGGCTTAAAATCGGGATCGCCAGACTGGACAACTTCGGAAATTGTAAAGCCATGCATAACATCTCCCGGCATAATCTGCTGTCGATATGTCCGCCCGCGCATCCACATCCGATTGGCGGGATCAAGCGACAACACGCGATTACGAACAAGGATATTTTTACCAGAAACTTTTGGAGCCCTGTCTTCGCGCCATTCAAAAATATCAGGCGTCAGAACACCTTCGGGATTACGCAGAAATACCCATTGCCGATTTTTCAAACTCATTTTGGACCTTCCTAATGCTTTGTCGCGCGAGAGTGATTCCGTGATAACAAACAAATGCCAGATGCAAAACGATTGCACTACTATAAGAAGAAAGGCAAGCCGCCGCCTATGGTAATCCGGTTAGTAGATGAGTTGCACTGATAAAGAGATTAGCCAAAATAATGCGAGCGCAACACGTGCAGGTGCCAACTGCCGATCTTCCGTCAGCGCCAGCAACGCCGTTCTTATTCAACGGTGCAAGCTACATTGATCGAATAGGCAAATTTTCACGGAGGGAATGACTGCTCCCGCTCTTTTTGCAGAATCCTACTGATATGGACGCACCTCATGCGTTCAGCGACATATAACTGCTTGCCACGATAAGATTCATATTACATGAAATACTTGTTCTAAATTCTGGCAATATGGGAACAGCTTTTGGGCCCATCCAAATACCTTTGATCCGGACAAATAATAAACACAAACGGGGAAGCAGCCATGCGGACAAGCAGCAAGAGTGTAGACAAGCAAACGGACGCTGCCCCTTCCACATTCCGCGCTTGGTACATATTGACTCTGCTGTGCCTGTTATTTGCACTTTCGTTCATCGACCGGAATATGTTGGCGCTAGTTGTGGCCCCCGTTTCCGACGATCTTGGTATAAATGATCGCCAGATTGGGCTGCTCTTAGGGGCGGGATTTGCCGTGGTCTATGCCATTGGCGGACTGCCGTTGGCTCATTTGATCGATCAATATCAACGCCGCATGATTTTAATTGTCGGAACTTGCTTTTGGAGCCTGTGCACAATTCTGACAGCCTTCGTAACCACCTTTGCCGCGCTTGCACTGTGCCGGGCCGGTGTTGCCATTGGCGAAGCGGTGCTTACTCCAGCAGCAGTATCTTTAATCGCCGATCTGTATGTAAAAGAAAAGCGGGCACTACCCATTTCCTTTTACGGCGCAATCGGTGCGGTCATGGGGGTGGGCTCATTCATTGTCGGCGCCGCAGCCCTGCAGATGGCAACTGCAATTGATGTCGACGGGTTTGCCGCATGGCGACTAGCCTTTATCTTAATCGGCATTCCTGGATTTGGTATCGCATTATTGTTGCTGCTCACGGTCCGCGAACCTGAAAGAACGGGCAGCAAAGAAATTGCAAGCCGCAAATCAAAAAAAGCCAATACCGGAGAATTTTTCAATTTTTTAGTCAGTCAGCGACGTTTTTTTATCCCATATTATTTGGCGACCGGGCTTTGGGCGATGTGTAGCCTGGGTATGGTTTTGTGGCTACCAACCTTTCTTGTTCGGGGCTTTGCTGTCGATCAAGCGCAGGCAGGCTATTTATTCGGAGCGGTAGGTGCGACGGCGGCGTTAACGGGCACATTATTCTGGCCACAATTTGCCAATCGAAAAGAAAAAGCGGGACGCAAAGACGGCATCGTCTGGGCCTATTTCCTGTCGACCATTATTGGAACACCGCTCATTATTTTGGCCCCACTCAGCTCATCACTGCCGATGCTCCTCGTACTTTATGCGCTTGGCATTACCATGCTCAGTACGGGCGGCTCTTTGACACCCATGGCGATGCAAGCCTATGGGCCGCAACGCATGCGCGGCCGTCTGATGGCACTTTCCCTGATGTTTACCAGCCTTGTTGGTTATATGGTCGGCCCCTCCCTGACCGAATATATTGCAAGCTTTTGGGGTACTGATCCTTTCGCACTTGGCTATGGATTGGCGATTATGAGCGCTATTGGCGGCACATTATCCATTATTCTACTGCATTTTGCCCGACGTGCGTTGCTGACATCGGATTTGCTTGAGCATATCGACTGACTCAAACTCGATTGAGGTAGGCAGCAATGTCTCCTCAATCAGTGAGATCCGCGATCAGGCTTTATCGGCTTCGCCTGTACTGCCCATGCGGAAACCGGATGTAGCCGATGCATGTGTATGCGGGAACAGACCGGGACCCCACGCGAGCAAGCCGCCGTCGACAAGCAACGTAGTACCGGTAACAAAACGGGATTCATCGCTGCCAAGATATACCGCGGCATAGGCAATATCGTCAGGCTTTCCAGTGTCAGGCCATGGCTGCTTGCCTTTCATGAAGGCCTTCATGTCATCATCTGTTTTCGCCATGGCAATCAATGGCGTGTGAATGCCACCGGGGGCAATCGCGTTCACACGGATACGGTCGGAGGCAAGCTGGATAGCGCCGTTTTTTGACAGGTTGATAACCCCCGCTTTTGCCGCAGAATAGGCAGCCGGGCCGCTGCCGCCAGCCAGGCCAGCGGTTGATGAGGTATTGATTATCGAACCGCCCCCGGTCTCGCGCATGGCGAGCGCGCCATATTTTGTTCCAAGAAATACCGAGCGCAGCAGAATATCCTGACTCTTGTCCCATTCTTCGATCGTGGTTTCGGTAATCATGCCCATCGCGCCGCCGACACCGGCATTATTAAACATGATGTCCAGCCGCCCAAAGTCGGTCACCGCCAAATCGACCATCGCCATGATCTGGTCCTCTTCGCAGACATCCGCACGAAGGAACCGGACATTTTCGGAGAAACCTGCCTGTTGGGCCAATTCCAGAGTTTCCTGGCCCGTTTGCTGGTTCAGGTCTGCGATAACAACCTTTGCGCCTTCGCGAAGATACATAAGCACAGATGCTCGGCCCATTCCGCTCGCGCCGCCGGTAATGACCGCTACCTTGCCATCAAGTCTTCCAGACATAATTTGTTCCTCCAAAAAAATGTTCATCCATTTCAGCAATTCAACGCAGCTCAAGCGCGCCCAAAACATCGTGATCAAGCGCTGCATGCAAAACGCGTTCGGCTGACCGTTCGACAACGTCGGGCGGCCCCATATCGCGCGGAACCGCGCCATAAGACGCGATGGCATGAGCCATGTTTTGCCGATAGGACAACCAGGCTGCATCGAAATCAATCGCTTCGCCGCGATGGCTTTGCAGCACATCCAGATAATGCTGCACCATATCGCGCTCATGCTCGCGGCGCTGCTCTACGTCGAACGCGGTTACAATTACCCACGCCATATCATGCGCATAATTGCCCGAGAAACAAAGCTGCCAATCCATAAATCCGGGACGCCCATCCGCCTCGTAGAATATATTTCCACCATGCAGATCGCCGTGCAGAAAAGTGGCCGGACTATTGTCCATCTTGTTCCACAAGGTTTCGAGCGAGCGCAGCGCCATATCCGCACTGCCCAAAGCGCTTTCAAGCAAGTCGCCATGCGTGCAGCCGATCAGTTCTTCCCAATGGTTGGGCCTATAGCAATAACGCAGGAATATCCGCTGCGGTTCACGCCATTTGGTATAGCGGGGCAAGCGACTATCTTCCCACCAATCGGAATGCATCTTGGCAATATCGGTCAAAACAGCGGCGACTTGATCGACGGTGACCGGGGCCAGATTGGCGGCAAACGACACCCCCCGTGCAGGAAGATTTTCCAAAACAACAATGCCTTGGGGGGAGTCGCTGTTTTCCGCGTGGTAGCAATGTGGGATATTCAAATCCACGTCCGCAGCAACTTCGTTATAGAAAGTCGCCTCTTGCTGCAGCGCCTGATAGACACGCTTGCGCCATTTATCGTCAAATCCGCCCTTCACATAAACAGCATCCGGCAAATCGTCATGACCGCCGCTGTCGGAATATTCCAACTCGAACCGTGCCGACATGGACGTGCCCTTATGTCCACCATGACGAGAGGCCATAGCTACCGCGACACCCGGGAAACTCTTTTGCAACGCATGTGTCAGCCAGTCGGCACTGACATCTTCCAAATATAGTGGCAGTTCCACAGACCTCTCCCTTTTGGTCTCGTTGATCGTTTAGTCAGGGCGTTATGACAGCCTTGACGACGCCTTCGGCTCGACTGTCTAGCAATTTATAAGCATCTGCCCCCTGCGATAACGGAAGATGTGTCGTGATGAATTGCGCTGGATTTAATCGGCCCTGCTGGATAAGCGGCAACAATTCTGGCCAGGTTTCTGCAACCGACGTTGTGCCTGTGCGGAAGGTCAAGCCTCTGCCCAATGCTGCACCCAGCGGAAATGGAAATTTCATATTGTGATTTACGCCAATCATTGAAACCGTTCCCTCCATTCGCGCCAGCTTCAGTGCCAATGTCACCGTCGCATCCGAACCGGCCGCTTCAATAACGCTATCAGCCAGCAAACCGTTTGTAGCTGCGGTTATATGCTCGACCGCATCATCGGGAGCCAAAACCTCCGCACCCAATTGCTGCGCCCGCCCGCGGCGATAAGAGACCGGGTCAATGGCAAACACCCGCGCGGCCCCTTTAACAAAAGCGCTTTCCACAGTCATCAACCCAATCGGCCCAAGACCGATGACAACAACGGTGCAACCCGGCACAATATCGGCATTGCGACAGCCGAACCAGGCGGTCGATTGTGCATCCGTCAGCATCAGTGCCTGTTCATCGCTGACACCATCGGGAATGATACCGAGATTATAATCACCTACTGGAACGCGCACCAGTTCAGCCTGCGAACCCTGCAAGGCATGGCCGAGACCAAATACAGCCCGCTTTCCGTTGAGGCATGCGCGAACGTTGCCTCTCAGGCAATTGCGGCAGGCACCGCAGCCGATAGATCCGGGAAGCATCACGCGATCACCCGTTTTCAATTGGTGAACATTTGCCCCGGTTTCGACCACTTCGCCTACCGCTTCATGGCCGACGCAAAATCCCTTGCCATCGGTAAATGCGTCGGCATGGCCATGATATATATGCATGTCACTGCCGCAAATGCTGCATAACCCGACTTTGACGATAACATCCTGACCATCCTCTATCTCGGGGTCAGCGACGCTTTCAAAGCTTATGTCAAATGCGCCATTATATATCAGGGCCTTCATCATTCAGTCCTTTAAAACTAACGGGCTACGAAATTTGCCACGAGTTCGTTAAATTCATCAGCCCGTTCCCATTGCGCCCAGTGCCCACATTTGGAAAATACATGCAGATCGGCATTGGGAATCCGCTTCAAAAGAATGAACGCCATATCGAGTGGCAACACCCGGTCTTCCTGTCCCCAGATGAGCAGCGTTTTGTGCGGCAGCAAATCAATATCCGCCCGCCACAAATCATTGCCGGGATGAGCAGCCTGTCCCTTAAGTGGTGGATTGGCTAGCGTCTCTGGCAACGTTGCTGTTTTGAAACGTTCCTCCACCAATTCAGGAGTGATGCTCGACCGGTCATAAACCAATAGGTCAATAACCTTGTCGAGTTTTTCCAGCGTAGGCCCCTCACCTTCGTAGAAGTTCATCATGCGCAACAGGCCTTCTGACGGGAAAGTCGCAGTCGCAGGCAAGCTTCCGCCCGGCCCCATCAAAATCATCTTGTCCACGCGGTCCGGATGATCGAGTGCGAGCCGGAGCGAAATGCCACCGCCCATTGAATTGCCTACAAGGTTTGCTTTTTCAAGACCCAGGTGATTGATCAGATCCAGCACTGCTTCCGCCCCTGGCGCAAACAGACCGCCTTCAAAGGAACGCCCGGCGGTTTCACCATATCCCGGCATGTCCGGCACAATCGCCCGAAAACCTTTGTCCGCAAGCGCCTGCATATTCAGACGATAATTGCTAAACCCGTAAGCACCGGGTCCGCCGCCATGCAGCAAGATAATCGCCGGCCCTTCGCCGGCTTCATGATAGCGGATACGGCCGCCGGGTGCGTCAACATAATGGCTTTCAGGTATTTCGGTATTTGACATAAAATCCTCCTTTTTCGAGATCATCCAATTTCTAAATTCTCGCTACTGCATGGCGCTGCCACCGTTGATGCTTATCACTTGTCCGGTTATGAACCGGGCCTCATCGAGCGCCAGATAACAGACCAGCGACGCCACTTCGTCCGGCATTGCACTTCTGCCTTTCGGGATCACCGATTCCATTTGTGCAACCATGGGGTTTCCCGCTTTGCGGGCCTCTGTGACCATCGGGGTTTCAACCATGCAAGGCGCGACGACATTGGCGGTGATGTCATATTCAGCATATTCACGGGCCAGTCCGCTCACCATCGCATGAACACCGCCTTTGGCAGCGTTATACATGCTGTGCATCCACAAGCCGTTCCGAACCGAATCGGCACCGACGTTTATGATCCGGCCATAGTTCTGGTCGGCCATCAGCGGCAGGACCGCGCGGGTATTCCAGATCGTTGTATAGAGGTTGCGGTCGATCGTGCGCTTAACGCTTTCCGATGTGTGATCCGGTGTCAGCATGATCACGCCGCCGCCGGCATTATTCACTAATATATCGATGCGTTGAAAAGCGGCTTTTGCTTTGGCAACCAGTTCGTCCACAACGGATTCCTGACTGAGGTCGCCGACCATCGTGATATGGTCGACCGTCAGTGATGCAGCAAATTTTTCCAGCGCCTCTTCGTCGACATCGGCCAATATCAGGCGGGCCCCACCCGCAGCAAGCCGTTTTGAAATTGCCTGTCCAATAGGACTGGCAGCGCCCGTCACAAGGGCGACCTGGCCTTCATATTGCATATGCGTTCCTTATTTCAACGGTTCTAGTTCGCCAACCTTGGCAAATCGGATATCGGGTTCGCCACCCCAATAGTCGATTGAATCCAGCGTCGGCGGCATTTCGCGTGGCTCGCGGGGTGCCTGCTCGGGAAATTCCTCCATGCCGTAACTATATTCGACTGTCATGCCGTCCGGATCGAGGAAATAAAGAAATACAGATTCCGAGGGAGGATGTTTGCCGATGCCATATACGATGGGAACATCCGCTTTCTTCATCCGGTTATTGCCTTTCCCGACATCTGCCAGTTCGGTAACCATGAAGTTGATGTGATTGAGACCAACTTTGGGACCCGCACCGACACCAAAGCTATGATGATAGGGGTTGGGGAAGCAGCGCATGAAGGAGACCACATTCTGAATCCGGTCAGACACGCGGAAATTCATGTGGTCCATCAGGAACTTTTCTGTCGCCGGCCTGTCAGTACTGGTCAAAACCACATGTCCGAGCCGGGCAATTTTTGTATGCGTTGGCTCAAAAGGTGCCGGGGCCGCAGCCATATCGACGTAAAATTCAAATGTTGCGCCCGTGGTCGGCTCTGTCGCGCGAAAGGCGTGGGAGATTCTAAGGTCATCCATTTCAGCCGGATCCACCGGAACAGTTTCGATGCCAATTTCGGAAAAATGCTCTTTCACCGCATCCAGAGCCTTGACGCTCTCCATCTGCCAGGCAATTCGCTTAACTCCGGGTTCGCTACCTTTATAAAGAGCGATATCATGGTGCTTCTCGCTACACCGGAGAAACAGCCTCTCATCGGACGCAGGCTCATCAACCTTTAGCCCGACCTTTTCCTCATAAAATGCCTGAGATGCGGCAATATCACTCACATTCAGCGCGAGATAGCCCAGACGACGATAACGAATATCTTCTAATGCCATGTGATTTCTCCTTTTTTTCTATCCATAATATCCATCGCCGAGGACGGGTCACCGCCTCCGCGCATCATCCAAGCCCAGCGAATTTCTTGCCTGAGACACTTGTTCAAAGCGCATATAGCTGGGAAACATATCGTCTGTTCCGGACATTCCCTTCAATATTTCACGCGCCAAGGTGACCTTGTGCACCTCGGTAGGCCCATCTGCCAAACCCACATGGTAGCTGTTTATCAAAGCATCTGAAAATGGCATCTGGGTTGACAGACCGAGAGCGCCGTGAACCTGCAAGGCACGCTCGGATATGTCATGCAGCACCTTCGGCATAACTGTTTTCACTGCAGCAATATTCTTCCGCAACATTTTCCAGTCATGCCCCTCGTCAGCCAGCCACGCAGTTTCCAAAACCAACAATCGAAACTGCCGCAGTTGCACCCAGCTATCGGCGATTTTTTCTTGCACCATCTGCTTTTTAGCCAGTTGCTCACCTTTGGTGGTGCGAGACAGCGCCCGCTGGCACATCATTTCAAAACATTTTCCGGCTTCCGCAATTGTTCGCATCGCATGATGCAAACGACCACCGCCAAGACGGACTTGAGCCACGACAAAGGCATCCCCCCGTCCGCCAAGCATATTTTCCTTTGGAACCCGCACATCAGCCCAGTTCATATGAGCGTGCACATCCTCCGGCTCCCCATAAAAGCCGTAATTGCGTATAATCTCGATCCCCGGCGTATCAGCAGGAACAAGAAACATCGACATTCGGCGATAAGGTTCAGCATCAGGGTCGGTAACTGCCATCACAATGAAAAAGCCTGCGAAACGCGCATTGGACGCGAACCATTTTTCGCCATTGAGCACCCAATGGTCGCCGACTTCTTTCGCCTCCATGGCCAGCATAAGCGGATCAGCACCGCCCTGCGGCTCGGTCATGGCGAAACAGGAAACAATTTCATTGGCCAACAGGGGTTCCAAGAAGCGCCTTTTCTGATCGACAGACCCGTAATGCGCCAAGATTTCTGAATTGCCAGTATCAGGCGCTTGCGCCCCAAATACAATCGGGCCGAAGCGTGAGCGCCCAAATTGCTCATTCATCAGTGCCAGCTTGACCTGACCATATCCCTGCCCGCCTAGCTCCGGACCAAGATGACAAGCCCATAATTTACGGCGCCGAACTTCCGCCTGTAAGGGACGCACAAGCCTGACAAACAATGGGTCATGAATATTCCACTGACTGCCCAACAGATGATCCAAAGGCTCTATCTTTGTTTCCACGAACGAACTGATCCAATTAAGTTCCTTCTGAAATCCAGGATCAGTCTCAAAACTCCACATATGAACCTTTCCACCCATCGCTTGAACAATTGAAAAAAGAAATCGGATTCGCCGTTCCATCATAGACAGTTAAAACAGATTTTCTATATTAAATTTTAGATCGCCCAAAAAGGCAAGACTGCTGGAGCTAGCGGATTTTCAAGCTTAATTTGCAATAATATAATTATGTCGATTGATGGGCCTTAAGCTAAAAGTACATTTGTTTTGATATTTTTTCAACTTTGGCTAGGAGGATGGCAAGAAGGAAATATGTTTCGTTAGGAGAGATTAATGAATATCGCCCCGCAAGATGCGCCATGCAAAGATATTAAAGTCATCGAGTTTGCGACAATGGTTTCCGGCCCCCTGGCAGGCCAAATGCTTGCTGATTTGGGAGCCGAAGTAATCAAGATCGAACCGCTGTCAGGGGATCCACTGCGTGCAATGCGACCACATAGTAACGGCCTCCCAGCCTATTTCCATCAAATGAATCGTTCGAAAAAGAGTCTTGCGCTGGACCTGAAAACAGCGGACGGATTAAAAACGGCGAAGCTACTTATTAAAAATGCCGACGTTGTTCTGGAAAATTTTAAACCCGGCACGATGGAAAAAATCGGGCTTGGATATGATGAACTTTGCGAAGACAATCCGGGCCTCATATTCGCCACCATCAACGGATTTGGCGCAGAAGGCCCCTACGCCAACCGCCCGGCCTACGATCATGTGATACAGGGATTATCCGGTGTGATGCAGCAGTTCGGAAAATTCGCCGATACTGGCAAGCCCGCCCCAATCCACAATCCGATTGCCGATAAACTTGCAGCGACTACGCTTACCCAAGGCATATTGGCAGCTCTTTTGAGCCGGGAGCGTAATGGCGGCATTGGTCAGACTGTTTCCGTTTCGTTGCTGGATGCCTACGCGACTTTCATGCTGCACGAGCAGATGGCAAATCATACATTTCAACTTGAAGGGCGCGAGCAGATTGACGATGTTAAATTGCACTTCCCGATCGAAACGTCTGATGGCTACGTCATCGGTCATGTCCAACTGGATCCGCAATTTCACGCCCTTTGCCGGATTTGTGGGCGCGAAGAGTTAATAGATGATCCGCGCTTCAAAGATCCCTGGTCGCGCATTTCGCGCTATGGCGAAATGTGGGAAGAGATTCAGAAAGGAACCCGCAATTTCACTACCAAAGAGCTGGTTGAAAAGGCGGCAGAAAAAAATGTGCCGCTAGCCCCTGTCAATTCAATAGAAGATTTTTTCGAAGACCCTCAGGTTCTCCACAGTCAAACCTGGTTTGATACTGAGGATGATGAATGTGGAACGATCCGCAATTTGAAATATCCGGTCGAATTTGGTGTTTCACAAATTGACACGCAGCATCGCGGGCCATTGTTGAATGAACATGGTGATAAGATTCTATCCTCCCTAGGGCAATCCAACCAGGATTCATCTGACGATTGAGATAAATAAATGGCCATTATCCGCGACCCTACCTTGCCCCGCATCAACCGTGCGGCAACTCTGGCATTAACTCGTTCGGGCGTGCATCAGTGGAACAAAAAGGATTGCATGATTTATGCTCTGGGCATTGGCATGTCCCGGGATCCGACAGACGAAGCAGAGCTACGCTTTGCTTACGAAGAGAAACTATTGGCTTTTCCAACCTTCCCTGCCGCGATCGGCTTTCATGGCGGACCGTTGGAAGATATCGGCATCGACTATCGGTATGTGCTGCATGGTGAACATTCCGTTACCCTGCATCGCACGATCCCGGTAACCGGCAAGGCAAGTTGGCATAGCAGAATCCTTGGCGCATGGGACAAAGGGCCTCAAACAGGGGCGGTGTTTTCACAAGAGAAGACGCTGACCCTTGTTGGGGAGACAGAACCATTGGCCACCATTGTCACGACCAGTTTTGGCCGTGCAGAAGGTGGTTTTGGTGGTCCATCACTCGGCCAACCGCGCCCGCACATGATTCCCGACAGAGAGCCGGATGCGAACATGGAAATACCCACCGATAGCAGGCAGGCACTGTTCTATCGATTAAGCGGCGACTTGAACCCGCTACACGCCGATCCCGAAACTGCCAAAGCGGCTGGTTTTCCGCGCCCAATTCTGCACGGACTTTGCAGCTTTGCGATTTGTTGTCGCGCCGTTATGCAAACATATTGCAATCAAGATCCGACGCGTATCAGCCATCACCAATTACGTTTTGCCGCACCAGTATTTCCCGGAGAAACACTGAATATCTCTATGTGGCGTGATGAGAATATCATTTCATTTGAAGCAAGCGTTGAAGAACGCGGAGTGACTGTCATAAGAAATGGAATGACAATATTAGCGGATTCGTCAGAGCTAAAAACAGCGGAGACATGCAGTCAATGAAACAATCAGTCACGTTAACACAAGGCTGCTACTGCGGGTCGGCGGAAAAGGACAAAACCCTCAGCTTCAAGGGAATTCCTTATGCAGCGCCCCCTGTTGGTGATCTAAGATTTAAAGCTCCCCAACCTTTGTCCGCAGGAAGTGAAAGCTTTGATGCAGATCATTTTGGGCCCGCCTGCTCACAAGTTTCGGGCCGTCCGAAACATGGCAAAGGATGGTTTGGGGGCAATTTCGACGAGGACTGTCTGTACCTCAATGTTTTCACCCCTGCGCTGGACGGCAAACGCAGGCCAGTCTTGTTCTGGATCCACGGTGGCGCCTTTATTTTGGGGAGTGCCAACCTTTATGATGGAAGTCATTTGGCTGATCAAGGCGACGTAGTAGTTGTTACAATAAATTATCGCTTAGGTGTCTTGGGATTCGTCGATATTGGCGCAGTTACCGAAGAACCAGTGCCCAGCAACAATGGCATACGAGACATTATTGCAGCTCTGCGATGGGTTCGCGATAATATATCGGCCTTTGGGGGCGACCCGGACAAAATTACCATTTCTGGAGAGTCGGCGGGCTCCATTGCGGTTTCGCAACTTTTGTTGGCTGACAGTGCCCGCGGCCTTTTTAATCAGGCGATCATGCAAAGTGGTTCAGTCAATCTAATGCATGACCGGGCGATGGCTAAGGCAACATCTGACGCTTATCGAACTGCCCTGGACAACCCAACTCTTGCACAATTGCAGGCTATGCCGGTTCAGGAATTGCTCGAGGCACAGGTAAATGTAAGTAAGTTGATGGGAGGAGCGATTGCAGCTTATCCATTTTATGATAACGATTTGTTACCAGCATCTATGGATCAGGCTTGGGAGACCAATCCAGCCCCGGTCCGACTGATGGCCGGCTTTACACGCGAAGAAACGGCCCTATTCGAGAAGGTTCCATTCTTGAATTCCGTACGCGTGGACCGACCGTACTTAGAACTGCAAATCAATCGTGAGTTGGACACAAAACGTGCACAGGATATCCTTCGCCTTTACCCCAAAACCACAGAATGCAATCGGGCGCTCGCAACAGATATCTATTTCGCGAACTCGACCCGGCGTACCGCCGAACGCCAAGCCAAATTTGAAACATGCTGGTTCTATCGTTTCGACTACACACATCCTTGGCTGGGTGCGGCACACGGGTTGGAATTGTTGTTCCTATGGAACATGAACGGCCTGCTGCCAGTCCTTGCACGGGGTGGCGCCTTGACGAGAAAGCGGCTGGACCTGGCCCATCTAATACGTGAAAGCTGGATCAATTTCGTGCGGCATGGAAATCCGGGCGAGCATTGGGCTCCATTCGAGGAGGACGGGCAAAAAATCATGTTGCTTAATCTGGAAAGCAAAGTGGTCTCCGATCCCATTCAATCCACCCGATCTGCATGGAAGAATATCGACATTACACCCCGGTAGGAACGATCATTACCAACACTATCAACCACGCCGTACTTTTGCATTGACCAAAAAGCGGCTCGTAGTACTGATGTCGGAGTACCCCAAAATATAGGTAAGTTCAGATACCGAAGCTTTCGATGAATTGCGAAAATATGCATCGCAAGTTTCACGCCTTACCTTATTGAGAATGTTAGAGAAACTTGTTCCAGAATTTTTTAGTTCTCTCTGCAACGTGCGAACGCTAATCCTAAAATGCGCGGCTGTATCTTTTAGAGTTGTACTGCCAACCCCTAGCCTACTGGCAACAAACCTCTCTACCTGTATATCAAAACTACTCGGGATTCTACTCAACAGCTTTTTAGAATCTGCCTCTAGATAGGCAAGCATACCACTGTCATGTCGTGGGAAACTTCTCTCCAAATCGTACCTGTCGATGAGAATTGAATTGTGACCTGGAGTTATTTCAACGGGACAACGGAAAAAGGATTGCAGGAGTCTATTGTCACCCGCAAATTGATGCCTCATTTCAACACGTAAAGGCTTCCAATGATTGCCAAATATTTGACGGATTAGTCGCACGATAAAAACCTGCGCACCAAACAAGAACTGGTCCGCATCAGATACAAGCGACGGTAGAACCGTTTGAATCACATGGGCTTCTTCATCGATTAATATAACATCAAACGTATAAGCAGAATTGACTATCGGAATAAATTGTTTTGCGCGATTGAACACATATCCCAAATTGGGACAAAATTCATAAAGGACTGCAATCGGTCCAAATGCTCTGACGTCAAGCCATTTCGCAAAATTGAGAATTAGATTTGAATCTCCAGTGTGCCTCACACTTTCATCTAGCGCATGAAACACCGACTTTGCAGGGACAGTCCCAACCGCATCGGGATCGAATATCGTAGGACCATCATAAGCACGAAGCTGCTCGCTAGGTTCATAACCTTGCTCGATTAAGAAGTTTGCTAAAAATGTTAGAACAACTGGATGTGCACGGGCCATCATGGCATGATTTGTCAAACAAATGGTAAAATTAGTCAAGCAGATTTGCTATTTTCATTACTATAAGCGCCCTCTTAACGGTCCAAATAAAACTATCGGTCCGAGCAAAAGATTAACCATAAAACTTGGTTGGGAGGGGTGCATTTGTCAGGAATTCCAAAATTCTGGAGGGTTATCGGCTCCATTGCGTTATTGCACATGAGCGCTGCGAGTTCCGCTGAACCGATGCCATCAACTTCAGTCCTAAATGGCGCAGCCAGCCGCTGCAAACAGCTCACAATTGAAGATGACATTGTTGGTTTAATTATCCAATCAACGAGACATGTCACGCAGAAAATCAAGCAGGCTGACCCGTCATACTGCGAGGTAATAGCCAAAGATGTCTCGGAAAAAGGTTCATCCATTGGCATGATCTTCCGCCTTCCAGACAGGTGGAACGGCAAGATACTTGGTCTTGGCGGAGGTGGTTTCGCCGGGAACCTCACTTTGCAGTCTGCACTTCCGGGGCTCAAGCGCGGCTATGCAACTTTTCAGAATGACACTGGGCATAATTCTGCAATGCCATGGGATACATCATGGGCAAAAAGTGACGATGGCACAGCCAATGCCATCGGATTGATCGACTTCGGATTCCGGGCCGTTCATATTATGACCCAATCAGGGAAAGCTGTCGTGAAGGCTTATTATGCCAAGCAAGCGTCGCGAGCATATTTTCAGGGTTGTTCCCAAGGCGGTAGGCAGGGTCTGGTTGAGGCTCAGCGCTACCCGCAGGACTATGATGGAATCATTTCGGGTGCGCCGGCATTCACAGACCATTCGCGAGTTAGCATGGCGATGATCGGGCGTGCATTTCGGGCTCCAGGCGCAGCCCTTTCAGAGCAGAAAATCAAGTTGGTGAATCAGGGCGCTTTGCGTGCATGTGATGCCACCGATGGACTGAAGGATGGAATCATTACCGATCCTTCCCGTTGTAAATGGGATCCCCGCGAACTGTTATGCAGAGCGGAAATGGAGAACAATAGTTGCCTGACCCAGCCCCAAGTCGAAGCCGTTCGCTCCGTATATTCAGACAAAAAGGGGCCTCTAGGGGAAACGTTGGCATATGGTCTGCCGCGCGGATCGGAACTGGCGACTTTTCCTTGGTACATGGCGTTAAAGCAAGATACACAAGTTTTCACGGGCTACGCCAATTTTGCCGCTGCTGCGGGGATTCCAGAAAACACGGATTTTAGCAGAAACGATGTTTTGGCAGACCACTATCTCCAGAAGAATTCCCTGTTCGGGGTGACCTATCTAGCAGACAACCCTGATCTGGCGCCCTATTTTGGTCGGGGCGGCAAATTGCTGTTGTGGCAAGGCATGTATGATTTGCTCATCCCGCCTCGTCCGCTTGTCGACTATTTTGAAAAAATGCTGAGAGTCACGAAAACAGAGCTGGCAGCCACGGGTTCAAGAACCGACATAGACGATTCAGCACGCCTGTTTCTGGCACCGGGCGTTTCACATTGCATGGGCGGTCCAGGCCATTCAGACTTTGACGCACTCGCCGTCATTGAAGACTGGGTCGAGCAGGGGAACCCGCCTTCCCGAATTGAAGCGGACCAGCCCCAGCCCCGCATGGTGGAGATGGCAGAAGCATTGTTAAAGGAAATCCCTGCAGAAATTCGCCCACGGGGTTCACGCCCACTCTGCGCTTGGCCTCGTTTGCCGCGCTATCAAGGCAATGGAGATAGCAATGACGCGCGTAGTTTCAAGTGCGTCGAATGAGGTTGAAGCAGCCATTCAAATCTCGACAGATTATTAGAACAATTGTACTATTTTAAGAAATTTCAAAAAATCCATAAGAAAAAACCTGGGAGAGTTCACCGATGAAAATTCGAAGTTGTATGACGTTGGCAGGAGGGGTTTCTTTCCTTGCCCTTGGAACAGTGGCCCACGCTCAAGGTGACAAAACCTTGGATGAACTGGATCCGAATGTAATCGTCGTCACCGCACAAAAACGCTCCGAGAGTGCGAACACGGTTCCCATTTCAATAACTGCTTTGAGCGGCGACGCGCTTGCAGACCGTGGTGTTACTAATACGGCTGACCTAGTCAAAGTCGTTCCCGGCTTTACCGTTACCCAAACCAACAGCCAATCGCCGGTTTATACGCTTCGGGGAGTCGGTCTTTATCTCTACGATTCCGGCATCGGCGCATCTCCGGCCGTGTCGGTTTATGTCGATGAAATTTCGATTCCGACCCCGCTTTCTGTCACCGCCACGTCACTGGATCTTGAGCGCGTCGAAGTGCTTAAGGGTCCGCAGGGAACCCTGTTCGGACAGAATGCTACAGGTGGCGCGATCAATTATGTCGCTGCCAAACCAACCGACTACGCCACAATGGGCGGTAGTTTTACGTATAGCCGTTTCGACAAGATTGAAGCCTCCGTGTATGCCAGCGGCCCGGTCAGTGAAACGCTTTCCGCGCGCGTCGCCGGCCGTTCCGCCTATGGTGGGGCATGGCAGCAAAGTGTCTCCCGGCCCGGTGACAAGCTGGGTACAACGCGCGAGCTGCAAGGGCGTGTGCTGCTAGATTGGCATCCAAGTGACCGCGTGAAATTCATGTTGAATGGTACCATTGCATCCAACAAATCGGATACAATCGCCGGCCAGTTCTTAGTCGCCAATCCCGCAGTACCGCCACTGGCATTCCCCGGACTGGTTGGAACGCCGCCAGTGAACCAGAACGCACGTGCTGCTGATTGGACACCGGGCCTGCCATATCGTGCCGACGATTCTTTCGCCTTGATTAGCCTGCGCGGAGATTTCGAGTTGTCAGACTCCGTTACTGTGACCTCGCAGACCAGCTACCAGCACATCAAGACCGACCGGCTCGTCGATCAGGACGGCACGGCCTTGCATATTCTGGATATTAATCCCTACGGTTCAGCAAAGAATTTTGACCAAGAACTTCGGGTCTCGGGCGAGTCAGGTAAGCTTAACTGGGTCATTGGCGGGAATTACGGCCATTCCAAGCTGAGCAACAATTTATATTACAGAACGACGCACTTGTCTTTCAATGGTGTTTTTTCAGGCCCTCCCTTCTTTATTCCACCATATAACCAGACCCTGTCGACCAATGATGGAACGGTGGAAACATATGCTGTGTTCGGGAATTTGGAATATGAACTTTCGCCCAACCTGACTGTTCAGGGCGGCATTCGCTACACAAATTCAAAGCGAGCAGCCACAAGTTGTACGTCAGATCCGGAAACCCCAGATCTTCTAGCCAGTTTTATCAATGCCTATCAGCTTGTGAACATTTCAGTGGGAGCGAAGACGACACCGTTTGTGCCCATTACGCCGAATGGTTGCGTTATTCTCACCCCGGCCCCCGATCTGACCCCGACGGGCCCTTTTGATATCAACCTGAATGAAAACAATGTCGCTTGGCGCACCAGTCTAAACTACACGACCGATAGCGGATCTTTGCTCTATGCGAACGTAAGCAAGGGATATAAGTCCGGGGCCATCATTCCGGCAGGCGGACTGGTTACGACATCATATTTGCCGACGAAACAGGAAAGCCTGCTCGCCTACGAAATAGGCGCAAAGATGCCGTTAGCGGATCGAAAAATTCAAGCCAATGTCGCAGCATTCTACTATGACTACCGCGATAAGCAGGTAACTTCTACCGTCCCGGACCCAGTGTTCCAGGCCTTGCCGGGACTTAGCAATGTTCCAAAATCACGAGTTTTCGGCATCGAAGGACAATTAACCGCTCGCCCAATTGATGGTCTCAACCTGAACCTAGCTGCGACTTATCTTGAAACAAAGGTTACTGCGGATTATTTAACCGGAGTTATTCAACAAGGCGTGGTCGTCCAGGTCAACGCGAAAGGGTTGTCCCTTCCCAACACACCGAAATTCTCAGCAACTGCGGATGCGCAATACGAATGGAGCGTTGGCGCCGAAGTTAACGCGTTTGTCGGCAGCGGCCTGACCCATGTAAGAAGGACAACGGCTAATTTCCCGTCTAACGGGATCGAAATCGCACTGCCTGGTTACACCCTGCTCGACGCGCGGGTTGGCGTTTCCGCCAAAGACGATTCTTGGCGGTTCACAATCTGGGGCCGGAACATCACTGATGAATATTATGTCATTTCGGACAACAATTCGGTGGACGTGAGGTATCGATACGCGGGCATGCCTGTCACCTATGGAGCAACACTCAGCTTCAAAATCGAGTGACCCTGTATATTGGAAGAATATATTGACGTTCTAAAATATTATCGAGCCCCGATGTGCCGGGGCTCGATATTGCTTATGCCATTGTGTCTATTTAAACTACCCGCATAACGGTATGAACATTCCACAATATTTAAAACTCAACTACAACATGAGGCGGTGTCTCCGCATAGCGTCTGTTCAGCAATTTGCGCGCTTCCAAAGACACTGGATCTTTAGTGCGAGGCATAGCGAGTTCTCGCTCGAGCATCATGCCTTCGTCAAATGGTAATCGCACCCCGTCCAAAATCGCGCGCTTGGCTGCAGCCAGCGCCGGACGGTGGTGCTGCACAATTTGCTGCGCCCATTTGAGAGCAGCCTCCGCAAAACCCTCATCGGGGAAGACCGCATTAGCCAGTCCAATTGACAAGGCTTCGTCTGCCTGAATCTTGCGCCCACTTAATATCATTTCCAGTGCGCGGCCCAATCCAACTATGGGTGGCAACCGCTGGGTACTTCCGGCAGCTGGAATCAATCCAACCGCGACTTCAGGCAAACCAAAGCTGGACGATTGCGAAACTATCCGAAACGTACAAGCGAGTGACAATTCCGTGCCCCCACCCCATGCTTGTCCGTTGATCGCAGCTATGACCGGCTGCGGCATTGTCTCAATCAAAGCCGGGGTTGTTCGCCACGAAGTCCGTTCGCCTTTTATCGGCTCGCCACGGCCAGCTCGGTCCAAATCCTCAAGATCCGCATGCGCGATAAAATAACCGGGCAGACCGCTGGTCAACATGATGACGGAGATGTCCTCACGGTCCTTCAGCGCTTCAAGTCGATCCGCCAGCTCGCCCAGCGCCTCGAAGCTCATAAAATTACGCGGCGGGCGGGTAAATGTTACTACCGCGATATTCCCGATCTCGCTTGTTATCCATGATCCCATAACATCACCTCTTTCAGTAGATTTTTACAACGCGAGCCATCACAATAATGACGTGATTTTGTGCTGCCCACAGCGGCTTTTTTGGCGTAATTGCTTTTCAATATTCCGGCGTGGGCCTCACCAAAGCTTGCCCCATTAGCGCAATCGGCAAAAGTCCGTCATTCGACTTCCACGATAATTTTACCCAAAAAATCACCATTTTCCTGTTGCAACAATGCCGCCCTCACTTCGTCGAATTTAAAAACCTTCGCGACTGGCGTTTTGATCTTGCCGGCTTCGGCCAAGCGTCCCAGATCGGCAAATGTCTGGCCAGCCTCATTTTCAGTCGCAACCCCGGCGAAAACGCCAACAACAGAATAATTCTTCAAAACAATATCTTGATGATCAAGCGCCGTCCATGAGCCACTTGCCATGCCGATCAAACCCAGCCGCCCAAGACGGGCGATGGATTTCAGTGCCAAACCACCAATATCCCCGCCGACCGGATCGAATATGACATCAACTCCTTTGCCGTTTGTTGCTTCTTTGATCCGTTCGGACATATCTTCGCTTTTGTAATTTATGACAAAATCAGCACCGCATGACTTACAGAATTCCAGCTTTGTATTGCTGCTTGCCGCTGCAATCACTTTGGCGCCCAATGCCTTGCCCATTTGTATGGCTGAGGCGCCAGAGCTGCCGGCAGCTCCAAGCACCAATAAGGTTTCGTCCGCCTGCAATTTTAAACGGTGAACAAGTGCAATATGGGCTGTTCTGAAAGGGAGCAAAAACCCTCCCGCTTCAATATCCGTCACTCCCTTTGGAATCATCATCGCTTTGGTAGCATCTGCGTGACAATATTGTGCAAATCCGCCCCAGCCGCTCACCGCAGCCGCTGTTGTCATTATCTTATCGCCCACAGAAAATTGGGATACCCCTTCGCCCAAAGCAATCACTTCGGCTGAAACCTCCATCCCCGGCGAAACTGGCGGCCTGGTTACAAGCGGATAAACGCCCTTGAGCATCATCACATCGGGCAAACCAACGCCTGCGGCTATCACCTTCAACGACATAAAGCCGGGGGGCGGTTGCGGCAGTTCAATCTCCTGCAGGGTTAAAACTTCTGCTGGTACGCCAAATTTATCTGCTCTCCATGCCTTCATATATCGGTTCCCTCTACAACTTTCAGCATATGCTGCGGCACCTGCTTCAGTAAGAATGCATTGATGTTGCTTGCCTGTGGCTCGCTCAATTCGGTATGGAACCCCAGCAGCGCTGCAGTATCGATAATGCGGCCGATAACTTTCGGCTTTAACCTTGTATCTTCGCCGAACAGCTTGCTGTAATCAAATTCAAAATAGCGCAAATCTCTCGTGCCTGCCCTCTCGCTAGCGGCGGCGATTTCTTCCATATTATCCACCAGCCATGTGAGATTATGCACACTGGAACCGCGCTCCTGTAGCTGATCGTACCAAGGCCCCGCTTCGGAAGTAGGGTCAATATATTGCAGCACAGTATCACCGAGCTGGACATGATGTATATGCTTCATCCGTCCCCCGGTAGTTTTGACAAGAAAATCAGAAAATTCTGTTTCAACGCTCTGCGCGCCAAAAACCCGTTTAAGCCATTTCGATGCAGCTTGTTCATCATGATGGGTGATTTCCACATGCAAAAGCGGGGAAGCGCGGCCCCAAAGCGAAAGCGGCGCAGGCCGTGCCTGTCCCTGCGATAATTCAATGTTAAAACCGACAATCTCCATAGTATCAAACACGCAGCGTGATGGTTGCTGTTCAATGGGATGAACATTTTCTTCCTCCAGCAATTTGGTTGCAGCTTCAAGGTCTGGAACATTGAACGTAAGACTAAGCAATGCCGCGCCGTGCTTTGACAGACGTTCACGCCAAATGCCCGAAGCAGTTTTAGGCGAGACAAATTCAACCTCCGCGTCGCCGAGGCCCACATGCTCAACACTTATCTCTTCGTCAGTTTTCAAGAGTGAAGCAGAATCCGCTATCGTTTCGGCTTTGAATAACAGTTGCATATAACGCGCTGCATCTAAGCTGCTTGGCACCACCGAAGTGAGCCTTTGTAGATTTGATAGAATGATCGTCACGACTTCCTCCATTTACAGTGAATATCGATTGTCGTCTTCACTACCGCCCAACCGACATGAGACTAGCCAGCGGCATTCGATTTGCTATATTCAGAGACCTTCAACTTTCCGAGCTGAGACAAATGCACTTCATCGGGGCCATCGGCGAGGCGCAAAAAACGGTTGAGTGAGAAAAAGCGTGCTACTGGTGTGTCATCGGACAAACCCATTCCGCCAAATACCTGCATAGCCCGGTCTGTGACAGTTTGCGCCATCTGCGGGGCCACGCATTTAATGGCCGCAATATAGTCCTTCGCAGCGCGGTTGCCGACCCGGTCCATGGCATCCGCTGCCTTTAAAGTAAGCAATCTCGCCATCTCAATTTCATACCAGCTTTTGGCGATATCCTGGCGTATGCTGCTTTGATCTGCCAAACGCTTGCCAAATGCAACGCGGGTATCAGCACGGCGTGCCATAAGTTCCAACGAGCGCTGTGCCTGACCAATGCTGCGCATACAATGGTGGATGCGTCCAGGCCCCAAACGTCCCTGGGCGATCTCGAATCCGCGCCCTTCACCAAGGATAAGGTTCCCCGCTGGCACACGTACATTTTCAAGTGCCACTTCGGCCTCGCCGCCGGGCGAATGCATTGCCGCAAGCATGGTCTGATTGCGAACAACTCTGACGCCGGCTGTTTCGATCGGTACCAATATCATCGAATGCTGCTCGTGACGCGGCGCGTCAAAGCTCGTCTTCCCCATGATGATCAGGATTTTGCAGTCAGGGTGCATCATACCGGAAATCCACCATTTACGACCATTGATGACATAATCATCACCATCACGAACAATCGAAGTTTCCAAATTTGTGGCATCGGAAGATGCGACTTGTGGTTCCGTCATCAGATATGCCGAGCGGATTTCACCGGCCAGCAAGGGGCGCAGCCACTGGCCCTGCTGTTCCTTCGATCCGAATTTGGCGAGAACTTCCATATTGCCGGTGTCAGGGGCCGAGCAATTAAAAATCTCGGACGCCCATTCTATTCTGCCCATGCGTTCCGCCAGCGGGGCATATTCAAGATTACTAAGACCGGGGCTCAATTCACCATATTCATGTGGCAGGAACAAATTCCAAAGTCCGGCAGCTTTGGCCTTTACCTTTAGCCCTTCCAGACCCGGCCAAGGTTTCCACAGATTGTCGGGGTGTTTGCACCAATCATCATGATCCCTTTCGATAGGATAAACATGATCGACCATAAAAGTATCGATCGTTGCCAATAGTTCTTCGACTTTAGCTGAGTGCTGGAAATCCATATTTGTCCCTTAATTATAATTAGTTGATGCGGTGCAATGCCCGGCGGAATAATTTTTGTGCGGTACCATGAAGTGCCAAGCCGGTCGCCATAGGGTCCTTACCAGCGCAAGCCCGCGCATAAGTGCCCTCCAAAATGATCCCGAGTTTGTAACAGGCCAAAACAATATACCAGTTGATATGACTCATATCGCGGTCAGTTTGCTTTGCATAATGGGCGATCAGCTCGTCGCCGCTAGGGAAGCCATCCCACGGGTCAACGACCAGAACGTCTAGATCTACAGGCTGTTCCCCGCGCCATGTAGCGACAATCCAACCCAAATCGAGCAGCGGGTCGCCAATGGTTGCCAACTCCCAATCAATTATAGCAGCCAATTGCGGGCCGTCATTACGATACATTACATTGCCGATTGAATAATCGCCGTGGATTATGCCCGGCTTAAAATCATGTGGCTGATTTTCATCGAGATATGCAGTGACTGCATCCACATCAGGCAATTCTGATTGCCCCGGCCAGCCTTCATAACGTTCATATTTTTCAAGCTGAGAGCGCCAGCGCTCCACCTGCCGGGCCAAATAATTATCCGGCTTACCAAAACCTTCCAGCCCAACTGCCTGATAGTCAACACGAGAAAGCGCAATGGCCCCGTCAACAAGCGCAAAGCCCATCTCGCGGCGTATTGCTGGGTCATTTGAATGCAATGGAGGCATGCCCGTAACAGGATTGAAACCACTGACCGGCTCCATCAGGTAGAATGCCACGCCCAGCACTGATTCATTACCGCACGCGGCCAATAATCGCGGATGGGGTACATCGGTTTCACTAAGCGCGCTCAATATGCGTGCCTCACGCCGCATCGTTTCATTGCTTTCCGCACGAGGATTTGCAGGCGGGCGGCGAAGGACAAAATCTGTCGCCTCCACGGAAAATTTAAGAATTATATTCTGTGTTCCACCGCCAAGAACAGAAATATTCTCAATTGTTCCCGGAGCGAGTCCTTGCGCGACCATCCAGTTCGATAACGCTGCCCAATCCACGAGAGCGATTGTTTCAGCATCCTTATCCACAGCGATTCACAGCAGCAATCCGCCATCAGCCAAAATGGTCTGACCGATGATATAACCTGCAATGGGAGAGGTCAGAAACAGGATCGTTCCCGCCATTTCTTCGGGTTTTCCCAACCGGCCCACCGGAATAGCTGCCAATGTGGCTTTCAACCGCCCCTCATTTTGCGTGGTAACCGCTGTCATTTTGGTTTCGACCAGTCCAGGGGCAATTCCATTCACCCGAATGCCCTGCGGGGCCCAAGCTTGCCCCAAGGTCCTCGTCAATCCGTAAGCACCGGTTTTGGATGCATTATAGGCGGGGTTGCCTTTTGTAGCATGAAAGGCAGCGACCGAGCTGACAATGACCAGATTGCCCTTGCTCGCGGCGAGAAGGGGCTGGAATTTCATGGCTAGGGCCATGACGCTCATAAGGTTGACTTCCAGCACCTTGCGGAACCCATCCATCTCAAATTCCTGCCGTTTATACAGCACTATGCCCTGACACAGAACCACGATATCCAGCTGCTCAAATTCAGGTTCATAGGCTGCAATTGCTGCCTGATCCGAAACATCAAACTGGCCATAGTGGAGCCCTTCCAAATTGCTCTGGTCCTCGCCTGCATAATCATCTGCACTGGCCCGCGTTCCCCAGATATGGACGGTCGCACCTTGCTCCCGATAGGCCTGCGCTGTCGCATTGCCGATACCGCTCGACCCGCCGACAACAAGGACGGTTTTACCCGAATAATCAAAAGCCTGCACAATCACCTCCATATTCAAATTGCAAATTTCTCTGGCCTGTTGAGAGGCTCTGAACAAAGGCTCGAACCCCGCTAAAGGGAATGGCCGATGAACTCGTCCATGATTTCCGACATGGTGCGATGCTCGCCGTGCACTATCCCGAACGACGCGGCAATCAACACCCCAGAAACCTTTTTGCGGCACCCGAATACAGGCTCGCACTGGCTCCTTCATCTAGGCCGGCACTTGCAAAAAATTCCGGAAGTCCTTCCTGCATGATCGCATAGGGATAGTCCGTCCCGGCAAATACCTGCCCCGGAGCAATCTCTGTTATCAAATGACGCAGATAGACCGGATCATACACATTGCTGTCATAGTAAAGGCGCTGCGCCTGTTCGCTGGGCTTCATCATGTCGTCGACACCGTAACGATTGGCTGCATGCCAACCCTTGTCCAACCGACCCAGAATCGATCCCAGCGCCCCGCCGCCATGACTGAAGCCGATACGCAGCCCTGGAAAGCGCGTGAGCGTGCCAGAGGTCATCAGCGAAGCTGCAGCCATTGCAACATCTATCGGGAAACCTGCAAAAGCTGTATATAGGGGATTTGCACTGATCGGTTTGACTGCCACCGGATGCAGCGCGTGCACAAACACCGCCATTCCCAAGTCCTCGGCGGCACGCCAGAACGGATCAAAACAGGCATCCCCCAGCATTTTTCCGTCTATGTTGCTGCCTATCTCAACGCCGTTCAGACCGAAATCATCCCGTAACTGCAGCAACATTTCTGCTGCCGCCTCCGGATCTTGCAACGGCACCGCGCCCAGACCCATGAAACGTGATGGCGCTGCTGCGATCATTTCGGCTATTTGCGCATTACTATGTGTGCAAACCACCTGTGCGGCGTCAAGGTCCAGCCAATAGGAGAGAAGTTCCGGCATGGGCGACAGAACCTGCATCGAAACACCGTCGCGCTCCATGTCATCGGTACGACGTCCAACATCCCAGGAACGATTATCCAATGCGCGAAATGGCTTTTCACCGATCAGTAACGTGGCTTCGACATTGGATGCACATTGCATACATGGCCATTTGTCACGAACAGCCTGCGTAGGAGATTCAGGAAATGCTTTTGGCGTCACATGGCAATGAACGTCAATCAACATAGCTTGATCCCCTCCCCGCAAGAGCTTTGGCAAGCATCATAAAATAATGCTGACGCGCCCTTGTGGACGCAAATTGGCAAGGTCCAGCATGCTGCGTTTGGCAACAATCTTCAATTCACCGTCAACCATTTTCACAGTGTGGAGATGATGACCGCAAAACATATCAGTCGTTTTGCCCTTTGATCTGTGCGTCACAAAGGCGCTGCGGAGATGTACCCCGCTATCGTCACTTCCCAAAATACGCGTGTTGCTAATCAATCGGGAGGTGTGCGAACGCGGCCATTCCGAGTGGGCTGCTTTTTGATTAAGCCGCCGTACCCTGTGTCCCAGACGGAAATAGTCGTCCGAAATATAGAACAGCTTTTCGGAAGAACTGACATCGTCCGACGCGCCAGCCGTTGGCACATCATATGTTGCGTCCTCAGCAAAAAGCGCGAACCATTCATCCAGTTTCCACTCATCGAGTAACTGCGCCTCAAGATACAGGAAATCTTCATAAACCGCCCGATTCAGGACGGCTTCAGCTTTATCAACACTCTTGGTTAGATTTGCATTTCCCATCATTCAGCCTCCATCCGACGCGCCCACTCCCGCCAGAAGCAACGCATTTGCTCCTCATCATCGTTGGCCGGCTTTTCTTTAAGCATACCGCGTGAAATATCATTCCATGGTGCAAATTGGGCATTGCCATATCCGACCTGCGCCGATTCCAGTGCCTCGACGTCGTCAGGAGTAGCAAATCCGCCAGGGCCGAGAAATTCGAGAAAATTGTCAAGGCGCCGCTTCCGCAACTCAGGCGGCTCGCCTTTTGGCGCGAAGGCCCAGCTGCTCACATGGATTTCGTTGGGACTGACCGGATAAAGCGTCCTGATCGTGATTGCCATGATGTCGTTAATCACCAGATTGGGAAAGAAAACCGCATTTCTGTCACCATTGGAGATTCTTTTGGCCATCGGCACGCCGACCCGCTCCTCAAGCTCTTTCACAATGGCCGCTATATCTTCCTTGCCCTTGTCGCCCCAAGCCGGAATATGCCGTCCGACCGGACGCCCCCAAGGGGCCTCCCCTTCAATGGCTGCATGACCATTGCCATAATCATAGCAATTGGACTGGCCGGTCATTTTGGCCATCGCCTCTTCAGGCGTTCCGCCGATTGCGTCGAATAAATAGGTGAAATAGGTGTCGTGCGTTTCCGCGGCATGGTAGCCGTCAAAGCTATTCTCAACCAGCAGCTTCCAATTCGCTCTTATGCTGTAATTCTGGACCCCGCTAACAACCTCCATCCCGTCCGGTGAATGGTCCGATACAATATCCAGAATTTCCTTTGAACCGGCCAGATAGTCCTCAAGGCTTATTGCGTCAGCATCAAAATTGATGAAGTAGAAATCACGATATTGCTCCAGCCGCGGCACGCGTGACAAATCAACGCTATCACCCTCCTTGCCAAAATCTTCTGGATAAACGCCCTTGGGAGAGCGGGTCGCATATTTACCATTATTGTTGAATGACCAGCCATGATAAAAACATTTGAAACCGAGCGCGTTACCACATTCTTCGCGCGCCACCATGGCGCCGCGATGGGGGCAGGTGTTGAAAAACGCGTTGAACCCACCTTTACGATCGCGGTTGAAAATCAGCTCATGTCCGGCAACATTGCGCGTTAGAAAATCATTCGGATTTTCCAGTTCGGAGCTATGCCCAAGGTAAAGCCAGCATTTATTGAAAATGCGCTCATTCTCTCGTTCAAACACCGCCTGGCTTGTAAAAGCATCCCGCGAAACTTTGAAAAGACCGCGCTTCTTGTCTTCGCGAACCCATTTCCCTTCTTGGGACTTTGTTAAGTCCACTTGCTCAACCATGGCTTTTCTCCTTCTTCGATGTCACAGTCCACTTTGCTCCGATGGTACCCGAACTACGAGACCATCGAGCGTTGCATTGCATAAGATCTGGCAAGAAAGTCGCGATGTATCGTCGGGCTCAAAAGCGAATTCCAGCATATCCTTTTCATCAGATGAGGGGGCGGTTAGCTTGTCGGCCCACGCCGGATCAACATAGACATGGCAAGTCGCGCATGCGCCCTGACCGCCGCAATCGGCATCCAGGCCATCGACACCGCCGCGTACGCCACCTTCCATAACCGAAATGCCATCTTCAATGTCTATTTCCGTTTTCGTACCATCCGCATTTACGAAAATTACCAACGCCATCTTGCTTATCTGCCTCTCATTTTCATCAGTTACTTTGTCACACCTAGAACGCACTTGATTCGAAACTATCGTGCACTCATGAATTCAAATATCATCTATACTCACCGTGCGTGCCGCGCGCGGCGCATCGGCCAACGTCAATGAATAACGCGGTGCCGGTGCGGGCTGTGTTACACCAAAAGCCTCGATGAATGTGCCGCGGGACACATTGTGCGGGTGCTCCGGCGCTTCGGTGAGATTCAAAACCGGAGCGAAACAAACATCGCTATGCTCAAGGATTGCAGTCCATTCGTCACGTGTCTTGGTCAAGAACACTCCCGCGACGCGCTCCCGAAGCCCACTCCAGTTCTTCGCATCATTCTGGTCTTGGAAATCCGGGTCTTTTGCAAGACCCAGCTTTTCCAGCAACAAGGCATAAAATTGCGGTTCAATTGCGCCCACAGAGACGAATTTTCCGTCTGAAGTTTGGTAGACTCCGTAAAAATGTGCGGCCCCGTCAATCAGATTGGATTGCCGCTCATCTTTCCACCAGCCCGCTGAATGGTAGGAATAGAAGGGTGCCATCAACATGGATGCGCCATCCGTCATGGCACAATCTATCACTTGCCCTTCTCCGCCGCCACGAACGTTTAGCATCGCTGCTGTCATCGAAAAGGCAAGCATCATGCCGCCGCCGCCAAAATCGCCTACTAATGCCAGAGGGGGAACCGGATGTGCGGCAGGACCAATAGCATGCAAAGCTCCGCTCAGCGCTATATAGTTAAGGTCATGACCCGCCCAAGGCGCATAATCGCCAGACTGCCCCCACCCCGTCATGCGGCCGACAACAAGCTTTGGATTTTGCTTTAGCAGGACATCTGGACCGATCCCCAGCTTCTCCAATATTCCCGGACGCATGCCTTCAATCAGACCATCGGCCTTGCTGACGAGGTCAAGGAGCGATGCTATGTCAGCTTTATCCTTTAGATTGAGATAAACGACGTCTCGCGATCGTAATGTGACATCTTTCTCGTCAAGCTCCGTGCCCGGCCGATCCACCCTAATCACACGCGCACCATGATCAGCAAGCATCATGCCGCAAAACGGACCAGGCCCAATGCTGCCCAACTCGATAATCATCAATCCGTTTAATGGCCCCGCCATTTTAGCGCTCCTTGCCTATTCATCTCATTCAAGACTAAACGATGCATAACTAAAACGCTTGCTTCAGTAAAGCCGTAACATTCACGGCGGCGTAGATTGGATGCATGAGCCGTAGCAATGCGCGCAGAAAAGACCATATGAACTCGGCGTTATATGCTCGAACAGAGGGCTAGTGGCAGATATTAAGCGCAGGAAATCTAACCGGGAAACTAACGGGAGAACCTGAAATGCGTGCCTTGTCGCCTCCAGGCAATCGCATATGAAAATAGCAGAATGTCTAAAGAAAAATTTCGTCGACCACGGATGAACTTTTAGATTGCCGTTTTACACTTTTGGATTTTTGGTCTGCATAGGACCTTCGTTTCTTTGATGGAACTGATACATCCGCTTCAATCAATCCCGTACCGGTATCAATGATGTTCTGAAGTGGATCATAATCCGTCCAAATGTTGGAATCGCGCCTACCGTTGGCTTGGAAACCTTCATAAGCACCGAGAGCTGACACCGCGTACCATGCGAAAAAGATCAATCTCTGGCGCATGATCTCGGGCGGAATGTCCCTCCTCAATTCCTGAATATACGTCAACAATCGCGCAAATACGGAAAAATGCATGCGATCCATCAAATCGCGCACAACCTGACGTCGCGTCGAAAGGACGCTTGCAAGAAATCGGGAGGCGGTCGGTGAATTATCACTTACCAAAATTGGCGTCGGAGGATCGATGATGATGCTGACAATATCCGAAACGCTTGTGGGACCGCCCTTCTTGTCTATTTCAGAAAGGCCAACCAGCCAAGCATCACTCATTTCGCGAAATATTTCCGCAAGTAACTCTTCGATCAATGCATCTTTAGAACCAAAATAATAGTTCAGAGAACCACCGTTTTTGGCGCCTGCGGCAGCGATTATTTCCCTGACCGTAACGGCTTCGACCCCTCTCTCAGCGAATAGTTTTCTCGCGGTGATCTTTATCCGATTTTTCGTACTCGTCTCTGAACTAGAACTGCGTCTGTTTACCGCTCGTCCTGTAGTAGCTTTAACCATTTTTTCTATTTTCCAGCGAATTTTGAATTTATCTGCATAACGGGTAAGCCAAAAGCGGATTGAACGCCAGTGTCTAGTGGAACAACAGCAGTAAACTTGGAACACAACGATGGTCTACATGCCGCCCGATTGCTGGTATCTCTAATAGAAATATGAAAGGAAAATGCTCATCGGATAATTAACGGAAATTCCGTTGGAAAGATTTACATTTACATTTTTTCTGTCAACTTCGGCACCGCATCAAACAGATCCGCAACCAGTCCGATATCCGCAACCTGGAAAATCGGCGCGTCTTCGTCCTTGTTGATCCCGACGATGATCTTGCTGTCCTTCATGCCGGCGAGATGCTGGATCGCGCCGGAGATGCCGATCGCGATATAGACGTCCGGAGCGACGATCTTGCCGGTCTGGCCGACCTGATAGTCGTTCGGGACATAGCCCGCATCGACCGCAGCGCGCGAGGCACCGATGCCGGCGCCGAGCTTGTCGGCGAGCGGGGTGATGACTTCCTCGAACTTCTCGGCAGAACCGAGGGCACGACCGCCGGAGACGATGATCTTGGCGCTGGTCAGTTCTGGCCGTTCGGACTTGGCGATTTCCTCGCTGACGAAGCTGGACAGGCCGGCGTCGCTGGCGCCGCCGACGGCTTCGATGGTGCCGGAGCCGCCTTCGGTTGCCGCCTTGTCGAACGCCGTACCGCGTACGGTGATGACTTTCTTGGCATCCGAGGATTTCACGGTTGCGATCGCGTTGCCGGCGTAGATTGGCCGGGTGAACGTGTCTTCGCTTTCGACCGAAAGAATGTCGCTGATCTGCATCACGTCGAGCAGGGCGGCGACGCGCGGGGCGATATTCTTGCCGGTGGTGGTCGCCGGCGCGAGGAACGCGTCGTGCGATTCCATCAGGCTGGCGATCAGCGGCGCGGCATTTTCCGCGAGCTGGTTGGCGAGCGAGGCGTCGTCGGCGACGTGGACGGTGGCGACGCCAGCGACCTTGGCCGCCTGTTCGGCAACGCTGGCACAGCCGGAGCCGATGACCAGCGCGTGGACTTCGCCCAGTTGCGACGCGGCGGTGACAACGGCCAGCGTCGCGTCCTTCATATTGGCGTTATCATGTTCTACGAGTACAAGAGTTTTCATTAGATCGCTCCCACAGCTTTGAGTTTCGCGACCAGCGCATCGACGTCTTCGACCTTTTCACCGGCCTGGCGAACCGGCGGTTCGGTGACGGTGATGGTGGTCAGACGCGGGCTGATGTCGACGCCGTAATCGGCTGGCGTTTTCTCATCCATCGGCTTTTTCTTCGCCTTCATGATGTTCGGCAGCGACGCATAGCGCGGTTCGTTGAGGCGCAGGTCGGTGGTGACCACGGCGGGCAGGTTCAGCTTGACCGTCTGCAGGCCGCCATCGATTTCGCGCTTGACGGTGATGGAGTCGCTGTCGAGCTCGACGGTGTTGGCGAAGGTGCCCTGTCCCCAGCCGAGCAAGGCTGCGAGCATCTGGCCGGTCTGGTTCGAATCGTCGTCAATTGCCTGCTTGCCGGTGATGACCAGCTTCGGTGCTTCTTCTTCAACGATCTTCGCAAGAATCTTGGCAACGGCCAATGGTTCGACTTCTTCGTCGGTGACCACAAGGATCGCCCGGTCCGCGCCCATGGCGAGCGCCGTACGCAGCGTTTCCTGAGCCTTTTGCGGGCCAACCGAAACGGCGATGATTTCTTCTGCCTTGCCGGCCTCTTTCAGGCGGATGGCTTCCTCGACGGAGATTTCGTCAAACGGGTTCATCGACATTTTGACATTGGCGAGATCGACGCCGCTGCCGTCGGACTTGACCCGCGGTTTTACGTTATAATCTATAACCCGTTTTACGGGCACCAGGATTTTCATGGTAAATCTCCTTTGTGGGTACTGAAGCTGAAATTACTCAGGGTCAATTGTCGCGCCAGAACTTTTCGCGACAGCCTTGTAAAAATAGTACACATGTTCTATCTTTTTTGCAAAGAATATTTCATTTCCCATCCATATCCAGCACGGAATGTGCTTGGTTTTCGCGACACTATCCCGCAGATTGGACCGCGAGCATAACCAATGGAAACAGATGTATCTGAAACAACATTTTCCTCGGCTTCCATGATAGGAGCGCAAACGGTATAGACTTAAAAATCGTGCTTCACGATTTCTTACTGCGGCTCAGATCCAGCGCAACATCAACGATCATATCCTCCTGGCCGCCGACCATTTTGCGTTTTCCCAGCTCGACGAGAATGGCACGGGTATCCAGGCCATATTCGAGCGCTGCCTTCTCCGCATGCCGGAGGAACGACGAATATACTCCTGCATAGCCCAAAGTAAGCGTTTCACGATCTACGCGTACCGGACGGTCCTGCAAGGGCCGGACGAGTTCTTCGGCGGCATCCATCAGCGCATAAAGATCGCAGCCATGGTTCCAGCCATAGCGATCAGCGGCTGCAATAAACACCTCGAGCGGCGCGTTGCCCGCCCCTGCCCCCATTCCCGCCAGCGAAGCATCAACCCGGACAATGCCGTTCTGCACCGCAACGATAGAGTTGGCAACGCCGAGGCTAAGATTATGGTGAGCATGGACGCCGCGCTGCGTTTCGGGTTTCAGCACGCGGTCATAGGCCTGGCAGCGCACGGCATAATCATCCATGTTCATCGCTCCGCCACTGTCGGTGACATAGACGCAGTGCGCGCCGTAGCTTTCCATGAGCTTGGCTTGCTGGGCGAGCGGCTCGGGCTCTGACATATGGCTCATCATAAGAAATCCGGATACGTCCATACCGAGTTTGCGCGCCGCTTCGATATGCTGTTTCGAGACATCAGCCTCAGTACAGTGCGTAGCGATCCGGACCGAACGGACGCCAAGTTCACTAGCATGTTTCAGATCATGAACGGTTCCGATGCCGGGAAGCAGCAGCGTCGTAAGGACGCTGTGTTCGAGCACATCGGCGACCGCAGCGATCCAGTCCCAGTCCGTATGCGCGCCAAAACCGTAATTGAAGCTGGAGCCTTGCAGGCCGTCACCATGCGCGACCTCGATGGCGTCTACCTTTGCCCGGTCGAGCGCCCTGGCTATCGCTTGTACATGGTCGAGGCCATATTGGTGGCGAATGGCGTGCATCCCGTCACGCAGCGTGACATCCTGAATATAAAGCTTCTGCGTCATTGGATCAAAGCTCATGCCGCCATCCTTTCTGCGATACGTTCAGCGGTCCTGAGTGCCGCCGAAGTCATGATGTCGAGATTGCCGGCATAAGCAGGCAAATAATGCGCCGCGCCTTCAACTTCGAGGAACACTGTCACCTTGAGACCGGTGAAATCGCCATCCATCTCTGGAATATGCAGCGGCTTGTTCGAACCGATATGTTCAAACTGGACAGCCTGTTTGAGCCGATAGCCCGGCACATAGGTCTGCACCTCGGCGGCCATATCGGCAATGCTCTGCGCAATCGCTGCCTGATCGCCATCCTCGCACAAACAATAGACTGTATCGCGCATGATCAGCGGCGGTTCGGCCGGATTGAGAACGATGATTGCCTTGCCGCGCGTCGCGCCGCCAACATCGACAATCGCCTGACTGGTTGTTTCCGTAAACTCGTCAATATTTGCGCGTGTACCGGGGCCTGCGCTTTTCGACGCTATCGAGGCGACTATTTCTCCGTAATGCACTTTGGCAACGCGGTTTATCGCAGCGACCATCGGGATGGTTGCCTGGCCGCCGCATGTCACCATATTCACATTGGCTGCATCTAGGTTGGCCATGCCGTTAACGGGCGGAATGGTGTAAGGGCCAATCGCAGCGGGGGTCAGATCCACTATGCGCTTGCCATGGCTTTGCAGCACTTCGTCATGATGCTTGTGCGCTCCCGCCGACGTGGCATCAAACACGATTTTGATATCGGCAAATTCCGGCATCGCGACCAGGCCATCAATGCCCTCTGCCGTTATCGGCACACCCATTCGTTCGGCCCGTTTCAAACCGTCCGATTCCGGATCAATGCCAACAAAAGCACCCATTTCCAGGGTATTGGAAAGGCGCATGACCTTTATCATCAGGTCGGTGCCAATATTGCCCGAACCGATGATCGCAACTTTCATCTTTGCCATCTCATTTGTCTCCGTAGGTGAAACTGACTTCGCCCAGTCCGCCAACAATGGCGCGAACATGATTGCCCGGTTCAAGCGTGACCATCGGGCCGAGCGCACCGGTCAAGAGGACATCACCGGCCCGCAAAGGTTCGTCGCGCGCTGCCAGTGTGGAGGCGAGCCACGCTGCTGCATTTAGCGGGTGACCAAGACAGGCCGCGCCTGCTCCCAATGAAACCAGCTTCCCGTCAATCTCCATAACCATACCGCAGGTATAGAGATCAAGACCCTCAAGAGCCTTGCCGTCTTTGGCCATCACATAAAAGGCCGACGATCCGTTATCGGCAACCGTGTCTGCAAAAGTGATTTTCCAGTCGGCTATCCTGCTGTCGACAATTTCAATCGCGGCATGAACGGATTGCACCGCCGCAGCGACCATCTCGGGAGTGGTTTGCGGATCGGTCAATTCGCGCGATAGTACCAGCGCCACTTCGGCCTCAGCCTTGGGCTGCAATGCGCGCGCCGCATCCAGCACCCCGCCGTCGGCAATGGCCATATCGTCAAAAAGCACCCCGAAATCCGGCTGGTCAACGCCAAGTTGCTGCTGGACCGCTTTGGCTGTCAGACCTGCTTTGCGGCCGACCATCTTGCGGCCTTGCGCCTCCCAGTATCGGGTATTGATCGTCTGCACTGCATAGGCCCCATCAATATCAACCGGATCGAGCCAGCCACGCATGGGGGAAATTGCGCCGCCAGCATAAGCCTCGCGCAAAGCACGTGCTGCAGATTCATGGACATCAGACATTAGTGAGCTTCCTCTTTCGGCCTATCCCGGATCAAGTCAGGTTCGATAAAGCGATATTAAGGCTAGCGCTAGTCGGCGGAAGGCCTATATTCCACATCATGAGAATTTCCGGAACCCAGGCCATCGACAAAGCCCTCGGCTTGCTGACGGAAATCATTGCTGATCAAGGAAAGTCCAGCATTGCTGATATCGGTCGACAATTGGAAATTCCAGCGGCGACAACATATCGGCTAGTATCAGCGCTTGTCCGTAAAAACCTTTTAATAGCGGTGGGAAAAGGGCGACATGTCGCCGGCTATGGTCTCGTTCAATTAGGATATAGCGCAACCCTGAACCCTGCCCTGCAAGCAATAGGACAACCGATAATTAACCGGTTGGCGCGCCAATCTGAATTGGTAGCGCATTTGGGCATATTTGAGCATGATATGGTCACATATTTGCTGAGAGCGGGTCAGATTTCTTCATCTGTGTTTACCGAAGCGGGGAAACAACTGGAAGCCTATTGCTCAGCAATCGGGAAAGTTCTGCTGGCATCGCTGTTGCCTGAAGAATTGTCAGCATATTTGCAGTGCGGGCCCTTCATTTCTTTCACCCCGCGTACGATAACCGATCCCGCGGACATCGCTGACGCACTACAATCAGTAAAGAAACAAGGTTTTGCCCGTGATGTTCAAGAAGTCGCAGACGGACTTTTTTGTCTGGCGGTTGGCATCCAAGACACTGATGGTAAGGTCATAGCAGCAATCTCGGTCTCCAGTAATCAGCCCTACGATGATGAAGTTCACATCATCAATATGCTTCGACAGTCTGCGGAAGAAATCTATCAAGCTGTGTTTGTGAAGAAATGTGGGCTGGAGTGAAATGCAAAAGTGAAACATTTTCTCGGCGAATCTTAATGATTCGGGCCTATGCAACCATAGCTAGCAATGCAGAATTTTTTGTGTAACAGCCGCTTGAAACGGAGCGGTTTAAGCGGCCGCTGTGTTTCCAACGTCACAAGATGCGTGGTAGCGCCCGAAATGCAGTCCGTTCGTAGAAAGGCGTCCGACATAATTTCAAATGTATCAACCGCAATCGTTTCAACGCCCAGATCCAGGGTTCCCGCTTCGCGCGCCGCTTCTACGCGGGCTTCGATCAGCGACAGATATTCATCAAATATTGCGTTCTGCAAAGCGATGGGCAGCGCCAGTATCCGATTTAGCCAGCGCTGGATGGTTGGTAGTTTTTCAGTCAGATCACCATCGGGGGTTTCAAGCTTAAGGCCCGTGACATCCTGAAGCCGGTCCAGCGATACGGCCTCCAACTTGCCAGCATAAAGCAAGTGAAACCAGCTGGAGAGCGCATCGCGAGCATATTCGCTTTCAAGATTATCAGCCGGATTAAACAGGTTTTGCCCACCGGTCTGCCTTTGGCCGCGGGTCAAGGCGCCAAGGCTATCGAGCCGCCGGGCGATGGTGGAGATGAAACGCCGTTCGCCTTTGACGTCAGTGGTTACGGGCCGGAACAGCGGCGCGGACGCTTGATTGGTGCGGTTGGTGCGGCCCAGGCCCTGTATGGCATTGTCGGCCCGCCAGCCCGGTTCGAGCAAGAAATGGACGCGGCGTTGCTGGTTTTGCACGTCCAAATCGGCATGATAGGACCGGCCTGTCCCGCCTGCATCGGAAAATATAAGCACGCGCTTCTCACCGTCCATGAAACTCTGGGCTTCGATTAAATTCGACCGCGCCGTGCGGCGTTCGAGGCGTTGCCGTCCGTCGCTGCCATTTACCAGCCTGCGGGTCCGGCCCGTCACTTCGGCAACATGGTCCGTTCCAAAACGTTCGATTACCGCATCAAGCGCCGCCCAAATGGGCGGAAGCGCGCAAAGCTTTTCGATCATCGCGTCTTTTGCCTGAACCGCGAGCGGGCAGAGTACCGGATGCCCTTCGGAAGTGGACATAGGCTCTGATCGCAAATTGCCATCATCATCGCGAAACACCTGCATCAAACGGACCGGAAAACTTTTGGCCAGATAATCAATGACATATTCGCGCGGGGACAGGTCGATATCAAGCTGCTCGCGTTCTTCAGCACTGAGATCGGCAAGTCTGCGGTTGAGCATGGCCTCAGCGGTTGAAACTAGCTGCACAACGGCGGAATGTCCCTCTTCCAATGCGTGTTCGATCGCCGGGAGCAGGCTGGGAAGTTTCATTGAGAGCAGCAGCTGCGCAAAGAAACGCTGCTTGGTACCCTCAAATATCGAAAGCGCCGCTGCCTTCGCGTTCCGGTTAAGCGTATCACCGCTATCTTCATCAACTATTCGTGTGGCTTCGAGCGCAACGTCGAGATTCTTGTGAATAATCGCCCAAGCCCCGGCATAACTATCGTA
>TARA_R110002012_G_scaffold318227_1_pt1 | contig 125100 bp, 117 predicted proteins | sample TARA_R110002012 | Tara Oceans TARA_R110002012 (sample SAMEA4396515) | marine metagenome | biome: Westerlies Biome; feature: [DCM] deep chlorophyll maximum layer (ENVO:01000326); material: water (ENVO:00002006), including particulate matter (ENVO:01000060) such as... | depth 40 m
CATAGTTTTTCCACTTTTAAGTGGTCAACCTATATCAGGGACGTACAAAAAAAGATTTTCAATTTCTCATTTTACGCCTTTCACTTTCAACTTTCCGTTTTAATTTAAGCTCTTAGGCAAAAAAACTTCTGCCATCATACAGCGTGCGCTACCACCACCACAAGTTTCAATAGTTTCTAAGGAACTATGTAGAATTTCACAATGCTTTGTAATACTTTTCACTTGGTCTGGATGAAGACTGTTATAGGCCGAAGAACTCATGACTAAATAAGGCTTGTTGTTTTTACCTAAAACCTGCAACATATTACCTGCAAATTGATGCATTTGAGATTCACAAATTCTGATGATTTCTTTACCATCATGACTTAAGTGATCTAACACAATTTTACGTTCTTTTTTATTGTCGATCGTATCTGGACAAATTACGGCAAAGTTTTCACCTATACACATCATCACATTGGTATGGTATATTGGCAACCTTTTGCCATCAACAGATTGGTTGGCCGTAAAAAGCACTGGAAAATAATCAAAATCTTCACAAAACTCAATAAATAATTCTTCATCTGCACGCTCAGATAATGCACAGTAGGCTTTTTTATTGGTTCTATCTAAAGCAATACTACCGGTACCTTCCAAGAAAAAACCTTCTTCTTCTGCCGAAGTATAATCCACCACATTTGTTATTTCAAAACCATGCTCTTCTACAAAATCTAAGATATCTTCCCGACGTTCGTCTCGCCTGTTTTCCGCAAACATAGGAAACAAACCTACGGTACCATCTTCATGAAAAGAAATCCAATTATTTGGAAAAACTGAATCTGGCGTATCTGGATTTTTAGTATCATCAACCACCATGACATCAATACCTTTTGCTTTTAAAACGGCAACAAATGTATCAAATTCGTCCTGTGCTTTGCTATTGATTTCAGTTTGTATAATGTTTAAATCTTCCTGGAAATAATTATTGACAGCCGTTTGCTCATTCATTCGAAAACTAACGGGTCTAATCATTAAAATAGAATTGGTTGCTTGCATATATCTCGAAAGGTTAAAAAAAGTAGGTGTTTAGAGTTGTCTAATTAAAGGCATGGTGCTACAACGCAACAAACCTTCTTGTTTTGCTATTTCAGCATAGGGTATTTCTTCTACTGTAAAGTTATTAGCTCTTAACCAATTATTTAATCGAGTGAAATTTTGTTCTGAGACAATAACTTCAGGCGAAATAGAAAAAACATTGCTGAACATATGGTACATTTCGTCACTGTCGATATCAAAAATATTTTCCTTTCCAAAAAAATTGACCAACCAGTTATATTCCTCTTCAATTAAAAATCCGTTTTTATGAAGTATAGCTTTATCTTTTCCGATGGGCTGAAAACAGCAGTCTAAATGTAGTGCGTTTTCTTTGGCATTGGTTGACTTCCGCAATTCAAAAGATTTTATAATCTTAGTAGGGAACAGGGATCTAATATGTTCAACAGCAATACTGTTGGTTCTTGCCGTAATATGATGTGAGTAATTTTCTGCTGTGTAAGTACCAATGAAAATATAGTCGTTCCAAGGCATAACATCACCACCTTCAATATGTGCCGCTTCTGGCAAGTGAATAATTTTGTGTGGTTGTATTTCTTCTAGAATATGCTGTATCGCCAAAAACTCTTCTTCCCGATCTGGTAATATATTAGCTTTAAACAAAAAGTCGTCAATGACAAATGCAATATCTCGTGAAAATATCTGGTTACAATCTTTAAGTACTTTAGGTCGAAAAACTTGAACATGATACTTTTTCAAAACCTTTTCAAAAGCGTCCATTTCTTTTACCATATCTTTTTCTAAAGGATATGTACCAGCGAGGATATGCTCTAAGGATTTAGGATCATACGCATCTTCAGCTTTTGGAGTTGGTCCACAGCTTTCAGCGGTTCCTAAGATAACAGCTTTCAAGGTATCTGTTTCGTTTTTAATATTTAGCTGAAGCATACAAAGTTTTACTGCAAAGATGCAGCTATTTTTGATATTACGAAGTTTTTTAAACCAACAAGCTGCCTTTTTTTAAAAGGCAGCTTGTGGTAACAAAATACCATGTTATCTTTTATCTAAGGAAACAAAAGGTCTTACCGTTTCGCCAATATATACTTGTCTTGGGCGACCAATAGGTTCATTATTTAGGCGCATTTCTCTCCATTGAGCGATCCAACCTGGCAATCTTCCTAAGGCGAACATAACCGTAAACATATCGGTCGGTATGCCTAAGGCACGGTATATAATTCCAGAATAAAAATCTACATTAGGATATAATTTTCTATCTACAAAATAAGGATCAACTAAGGCTTCTTTTTCTAAAACCTGTGCAATATCTAAAATTGGATCTTTGATACCCAAGTCTCCCAACACTTCGTCAGCTGCCTTTTTTATGATTTTTGCTCTTGGATCAAAATTTTTGTACACACGGTGTCCAAAACCCATTAATCTAAACGGATCATCCTTGTCTTTGGCTTTAGCCATATACTTTTTAGAATCACCACCATCTGCATGAATATTTTCAAGCATTTCTAGTACCGCTTGGTTTGCACCTCCGTGCAAAGGACCCCAAAGAGCAGAAATTCCTGTAGAAAGCGATGCAAATAAACCAACATGAGATGATCCTGCAATACGTACCGTAGATGTAGAACAGTTTTGTTCGTGGTCGGCATGAAGTATTAATAGTTTGTCTAAGGCATTTAGAACGATAGGATTAGACTTGTAGTCCTCGTTAGGCTGCTTAAACATCATTTTAAGTATGTTCTCCACGTACCCTAAGTTTTTATCTCCATAATCTAAGGGCAAACCATTCTTTTTACGGAATGTCCATGCTACTAGAACTGGAAATTTTCCTAAAATCTTACAGATTGCTTTATACATATCCTCCTCAGAACTCACGTTCACTGAAGAAGGGTTAAAAGCAGTTAATGCACTGGTAAGTGATGCAATAACCCCCATGGGATGTGCAGATTTTGGAAAAGCATCTACTATTTTACGCATGTCTTCATCAACGATAGACTGCGCTTTAATATCCGAATGAAACTTATTTAATTGCTCACTAGTTGGTAATTCTCCAAATATGAGTAAAAAAGCTACTTCTAAAAAATCAGCTTTCTCTGCTAATTCTTCTATAGCGTATCCTCTGTAACGGAGAATTCCTTTTTCACCATCCAAAAATGTAATAGCACTCTCGCAAGAACCCGTATTTTTGTATCCGGGATCTATGGTTATCATTCCTGTAGCTGATCGCAACTCTTTAATATCAATCGCTATTTCTTCTTCTGTACCTTTTATAACTGGAAACTCATATTTGTTTCCGTTGTATTCTAATGTAGCTTTTTCTGACATGTGTTATAATTACGTTTTATTCCTCGTAAATTTAAGGAAAAGCAATACGATTAACAATTCCAAAAAATCATTTATCTTAATATTAACAAAAGTTAATTTTTAAGCAGTAGTTGAACCAAAACCTTAGCTATGCGGTTATCGCATAAAGTAGTTTATAATAGTCATCTAAAGACTTTTGCCAAGTAAAACGCTCCTTCTTGGCATTTGCCTTAATTTTATTCCATTTGGTTTTGTCATTGCTGAATAGGTCTAGAACTAAATCGAAGGAATCTACCATATTCTTAATTTTTTCATCCGTAGTTTTTCCATCAAAAGAAAATCCAGTTTCTAAATGTGTTACGGTATCTTTTAAACCTCCGGTGTGATGTACCAAACACGGAACACCATTTCTCATGGCTAACATTTGACTTATACCACAAGGCTCAAAAAGGCTTGGCATAAAATACAAATCTGATTCTAAATAAATACTGTCGATTAAATCTTCCGATTGACCATTGGTAAATATAAAATTCTTTTGGTTATAGCTTATTTTCCGAAACACTTCTTCATATTCAGGAGCTCCTGTACCCAGCAACATAAAAATTCCATTTACCTTTTCAAGCTTATTTAAAATTGCAATAAAAGCCTCTGGATTATGCATGATAAAATAAAATTTTTGTTCTGTGAGCCTAGCAACACTTGACACAATAAATTCAGGCCTTTTATCTACATATTCCATTATTTTTTCACCCGTATGCGCTAAAAAATCAGATTTATACTTTTTATCTTCCTCTTGAAGCCAGCCAAAAAGTGCTTTGACCGTATTTCGATATAATTTACCAGTTTCTGCTGCTCTTATATTGTTATAATTAGAGCCATTTAAAATGCCAAAAAGTCTGCCCTGTTGATCTGCTATCTTTAAATCTTCCTCTAAGTTTTCACCTCCAATGAATTCAGGAGGACGACTAGGAAGCATAATATCTTCTTTATAAGAGGGCGAAACCGTATGCACAGCATCAGCAAAGCGAACACCTACCGCCATAAGATTAATACAATCCTGATACCTATAATCTCTTAGATTTTCATAATCAATGGGGATGCCTGGAAACCAGTTTTGAATGGATGAATAGTTATCATGAAAAGGCCTTATCCCCTGAATGGCGAGGTTGTGAATTGTGTACACAAACCTAATTTGTTTTAAAATTGAAAACTCAGGGTGATATTTTCTTAAATACAATAACAAACTCGAATGCCAATCATGTAAATGCGCTATATCAACCGTACCAAATGCATTTTGTTTCACTGCCTGCGCTACCGCAGTACAAAAAATAAAATATTTTATAGCATCGGTAAAAAAAGGTTCTTTAGGGTCGTTGTGGTAAATATGTGCAATATCACCAGCTTCAATCTCAGGATGGTGAATTACATAATGGGTTAAATTATCAAACTCCTTTTTAGGTTTTACTTTATAAAGTTCTGCGGTATACCTTAGGCCTCTTAAATTAAACTCTAAGTTCATGATAAATTCTCCATTGGTATGAAGTCTTGAATAGGAAGGAACCACAATATGGGCACTATCGCCTCGTTCTGAAATTTGTCGAGGAACATCTCTTACAACGTCGCCCATACCTCCTGCTTTACATTTCGGAATAGCGTCGTTTTCGGCAGCAACAAAAAGAAAATTATTCATAGAGCTTAGCTTGTTTGATTTGTCTGTATTTAAAAGTATAATATAGCCAATAAATTTCTTCCACAACAGAAAAAGTAAAAATTCCTCAAAAAAAAAGCCTCTCTATTTAAAGAAAGGCTTTGTAAATTTATATAAAAAAACTATTTTAATTTAAAAGCAGCTTCTTGCGGGTAGTAAGCCACACTTCCTAATTCTTCCTCTATTCTCAATAATTGATTGTACTTCGCCATACGATCTGATCTTGAAGCCGAACCTGTTTTAATTTGTCCTGTATTTAGGGCTACTGCTAAATCAGCAATAGTCGTATCTTCTGTTTCACCTGAACGATGTGACATGACAGAAGTATATCCAGCATTTTTAGCCATGTTTACAGCGGCAATAGTTTCTGTCAAGGTGCCTATTTGGTTCACTTTTATCAAGATTGAATTTGCGATTCCTCTAGCTATTCCCTTTGACAAACGCTCCACATTAGTGACAAACAAGTCATCTCCAACCAATTGTACTTTATCACCAATTTTGTCCGTTAAAGACTTCCAGCCATCCCAATCGTTTTCATCCATACCGTCTTCGATAGAGATAATAGGATATTTAGCACTTAAATCGGCTAAGTATTGCGCTTGTTCTTCCGAAGTTCTAATAACACCTTTATCTCCTTCAAATTTGGTGTAATCGTATTTTCCATTCTCGTAAAATTCAGCTGCTGCACAATCTAAAGCAATCATGACATCATCCCCTAAAGTATAACCCGCCTTCGCTACAGCCTTCGCTATCGTATCCAAAGCATCTTCTGTACCACCTGCTAAATTTGGTGCAAAACCACCTTCATCACCTACAGCGGTGCTTAAACCTCTGTCGTGCAAAACTTTTTTAAGGTGGTGAAAAATTTCAGTTCCCATCTGCATGGCATGTGAAAACGACGTGGCTTTAACAGGCATTACCATAAATTCTTGAAAAGCAATTGGGGCATCAGAATGCGATCCACCATTAATAATATTCATCATGGGAACAGGAAGGGTATTAGCGCTAACACCGCCGATATAACGATACAATGGCATCCCTAATTCTTCTGCTGCGGCCTTAGCAACTGCTAAAGAAACACCTAAAATTGCGTTCGCTCCTAATTTAGATTTGTTGGGGGTACCATCTAAATCGATCATGGTCTGATCAATTAAATTTTGCTCAAATACAGACATCCCGATAATTTCCTCTGCGATATCAATATTTACATTCGTTACCGCCTTTGTAACACCTTTACCCATAAATGCCTTACCGCCATCTCTAAGCTCTACTGCTTCATGTTCACCAGTTGATGCTCCAGAAGGAACAGCTGCTCTTCCCATGATACCGTTTTCAGTAAAAACATCCACTTCTACTGTTGGGTTACCTCTTGAATCTAAAATTTGTCTTGCCTGTACGCTAATAATGATACTCATATATTGTAATTTGATTTATATTAAACATTTAAAGTAAATATACAAAAGTAACGGCTTAGAAAACAGCTTCAAAGGCCTAAAAACCAACAGAATTAACCTTTATTTTAACTACAACGTTTTAGTTCACCTTCTTCTGAATCATTTCAAAAAAGTCATCAAAAAGATATTCCGCATCATGGGGTCCTGGACTTGCTTCTGGATGATATTGCACTGAAAAGACATTTTTATGCTTCATTTTAATACCAGCCACAGTTTTGTCATTCAAGTGCACATGGGTAATTTCCAAATTTTCATGAGCCTCAGTTTCTTCTCTATTTATGGCAAAACCATGGTTTTGAGAGGTAATTTCGCCTTTGCCCGTAACTAAATTCATCACCGGATGGTTTATTCCTCGATGGCCGTTATGCATTTTATAGGTAGATACCCCATTGGCTAATGCAATGACCTGATGCCCTAAACAAATTCCAAATAAGGTTTCGTCGTTGGCAATAATATCACTTGCTGTTTGTATCGCTTGCTTCAAGGGCTCGGGATCCCCAGGTCCGTTAGAAATAAAATAACCATCAGGACTAAATGCTTTCATTTCAGCATAAGAAGCATCATAAGGAAATACCTTTATATAGGCATTTCTTTTGGCTAGGTTTCTTAAAATATTTTTTTTGATACCAATATCTAAGGCTGCAATTTTAAATTTTGCATCTACATCACCAACAAAATAGGGTTCTTTTGTAGAAACACTTGAGGCAAGTTCTAAACCTTCCATACTAGGTACGGCCTTTAGTTTAAGTTTTAAAGCTTCAATATCGTCTACCGCTGTAGAAATAACGGCATTCATTGCACCATGATCTCTAATATAACTGACTAATGCCCGTGTATCTACGTCTGATATAGCAAACAGATTATTTTTATCCAAAAATTCTTGTAAGCTTTTATCTGCTGTTGCCCTAGAATAGTCGTAACTAAAATTTTTGCATATCAAACCAGCAATTTTAACCCCATCTGATTCAATTTCATCCTCATGAGTACCATAATTACCAATGTGAGCGTTTGTAGTGACCATTAATTGTCCAAAATAGGAGGGGTCAGTAAAAATTTCTTGATACCCCGTCATTCCGGTATTAAAACATACTTCACCGAAGGCTGTCCCTTCTTTGTCCCCTACTGCCTTACCATAAAAAATAGTACCATCCGCTAATAAAATTAATGCTTTTCTCTTAGTTTGATATTTCATTTTAATTTTTCTTATGTTTTACAAAATAACAAAAAAAAGGATAAGCTTTTCAACTTATCCTTTTCTATTATTTAAACTTAATCATCATAGTTTTAGTCTTCAGACTTTTCTTCTGATGTATTCTCTACAGGCGCGTCAGCCTTTGGAGCATCGTCTGTTTTTTTAGCTCTACTTCTTCTCGTAGTCTTCTTAGCAGGAGTTTTAGAAGCGTTATAGATCTCATTAAAATCAACAAGTTCTATCATTGCCATGTCTGCGTTGTCACCCAAACGAGTTCCTAGTTTAATAATCCTGGTATATCCACCTGGACGATCCGCGACTTTTTCAGAAACTACACTAAACAACTCTGTCACAGCGTATTTGTCTCTAAGATTTTTGAAAACCACACGTCTGTTGTGTGTTCCTTTGTCAGCAGAAACATTATTTTCAGCTTTTGACTTAGTGATTAATGGTTCAATAAACTGCTTTAAAGCTTTTGCTTTAGCAACCGTTGTATTTATTCTTTTATGCTCAATTAGGGAACAAGCCATATTTGCAAGCATTGCAGTTCTATGCGCTTTTTTTCTACCTAAATGATTAACTTTTTTACCGTGTCTCATTACTATTGCTATTTTCTTCCTTATCTGAGATTTTCTCTTCTAACAGAAGTAAAATTAATCTTTATCTAATTTATATTTTGATAAGTCCATTCCAAAACTTAATCCTTTATTGATCACCAATTCCTCTAATTCCGTTAACGACTTTTTACCGAAGTTTCTGAACTTCATTAAATCGTTTTTATTAAAAGAAACTAAGTCGCCTAGTGTATCTACCTCTGCTGCTTTTAAACAATTAAGAGCACGAACAGAAAGGTCCATATCTACTAATTTTGTCTTTAACAACTGACGCATATGCAATGACTCCTCGTCGTAGGTCTCCGTTTGTGCAATTTCATCGGCTTCTAATGTAATACGCTCATCAGAGAATAACATAAAGTGATGAATAAGTACTTTTGCACCTTCTGTTAACGCATCTTTTGGCGTAATAGAACCATCAGAAACAATTTCGAAAACTAACTTTTCGTAATCGGTTTTCTGCTCCACTCTAAAGTTCTCAATACTATACTTTACATTTTTGATTGGAGTAAAGATAGAATCTATCGCTATTGTTCCTAGTGGTGCTCCAGATTTTTTGTTATCTTCAGCTGGAACGTAACCTCTACCCTTTTCAATAACCAACTCCATGTTGAAATTTACTTTGGCATCCATGTTGCAGATTACTAAATCGGGGTTCAAAACTTGAAACCCTGATATAAATTTCTGGAAGTCACCAGCGGTAAGCTGATTTTTTCCACTTACAGAAATAGATACAGTTTCCGTGTCAACATCTTCTATTTGTCTTTTAAAGCGTACTTGCTTTAAGTTTAAAATAATTTCAGTTACATCTTCTACAATCCCAGAGATTACAGAAAATTCATGTTCTACTTTATCTATTCTAACCGAAGTGATAGCAAAACCTTCCAAAGATGAAAGCAGTACTCTTCTTAATGCGTTCCCAACAGTCAATCCGTAACCAGGTTCCAAAGGGCGGAATTCAAACTTCCCTTCGAAATCGGTCGAATCAATCATTATAACTTTATCGGGTTTCTGAAAATTAAATAATGCCATAATTGGATCAGTGTTGTTTATTTAGAGTATAACTCGACGATTAATTGTTCTTTGATATTCTCTGGAATTTGAAGTCTTTCAGGTACACTTACGTAGGTACCTTCCATTTTTTCAGAATTCCAAGTAATCCATTCATAAACGCTACTATTAGCCGCTAATGAATCTTGGATTGTTGAAATTGATTTAGATTTTTCTCTAACTCCTACAACGTCTCCAGCTTTTAACACGTACGATGGAATGTTTACCAACTCCCCATTTACTGTGATGTGTCTGTGCGATACTAACTGTCTAGCTCCACTTCTTGAGTTTGATATTCCCATTCTGTAAACAACGTTGTCTAAACGCGATTCACATAACTGAAGTAAAATTTCACCCGTTACACCTTCTTTTCTTTTCGCTGTAGCAAAGATATTTCTAAATTGCTTTTCTAATATACCGTAAGTATATTTAGCTTTCTGCTTTTCCATTAACTGGATAGCATACTCCGATTTCTTACCACGACGTCTTGTATTACCATGTTGTCCCGGTGGAAAATTTCTTTTTTCGAAAGACTTATCATCTCCGAAGATTGCTTCGCCAAACTTACGAGCAATTTTTGTTTTTGGTCCTGTATATCTTGCCATTTTCTTAAAATTTGAAAGTATGATTATGAATTAAGGCTTATCCTTCGATAATCGTATTCAATACTTTCTGTGAAACATCCGTTTTTCGGATAATTGTATATGTAATTAAACTCTTCTTCTTTTAGGTGGTCTACAACCATTATGTGGCATTGGAGTAATATCGATAATCTCAGTTACTTCAATTCCTGCATTATGTATAGAACGAATCGCAGATTCTCTACCGTTTCCTGGACCTTTTACGTAAACTTTCACCTTTCGTAAACCAGCCTCGTGAGCTACTTTTGAACAATCTTCAGCAGCAATTTGGGCCGCATATGGAGTGTTCTTTTTAGAACCTCTAAAACCCATTTTACCTGCAGATGACCATGAAATAACATCACCTTTTTTATTTGTTAAAGAAATGATGATATTATTGAAAGACGCAGTAACATGAGCTTCCCCTACCGATTCTACAATAACTTTACGTTTCTTTACCGTTTTTGTATTTGACTTTGCCATACTTTTTTAGTTTCTAGTTGTTAGTTCTTAGTTATTGGAATCCTAAACTTTTACATTTCAGGCAGATTCTTCTAACGTCCAAATACTAATTGACTAATGTCTGTTGTTTATTTCGTTGCTTTTTTCTTGTTCGCAACAGTTTTTCTCTTCCCTTTTCTTGTTCTAGAATTATTCTTGGTTCTCTGACCCCTTAACGGAAGACCAGATCTATGACGAATACCTCTGTAACAACCAATATCCATTAAACGTTTAATGTTTAATTGAGTCTCAGAACGAAGTTCCCCTTCAATAGTAAAAGAAGATACGGCCTCACGAATACGACTAATTTCATCATCGTTCCATTCTGACACCTTAGTATCCTCACTAACTTGGGCCTTTGCTAATATTTCTTTAGCTCTACTATTACCTACTCCGAAGATATAAGTAAGAGCAATAACCCCTCTTTTCTGTTTTGGTATATCTACACCTGCAATTCTTGCCATAATTACCCTTGTCTTTGTTTAAATCTAGGATTCTTTTTGTTTATTACGTACAATCTGCCTTTTCTGCGAACTATCTTGCAGTCGGCACTTCTCTTTTTTAATGATGCTCTAACTTTCATCCTAATTTGCTTAATATCTATATGTAATTCTTGCTTTACTCAAATCATAAGGGCTCATTTCTAATTTTACCTTATCACCTGGAAGTAATTTTATATAATGCATACGCATTTTACCAGAAATATGTGCAGTCACAACGTGACCGTTTTCTAGTTCCACACGAAACATAGCATTTGATAATGCTTCAATAATGCTACCATCTTGCTCTATCGCTGCCTGTTTAGCCATAACTTATGCTACTTTTCTATTTTTTCCTGTTTTCATTAAACCATCATAATGACGGTTTAATAAATACGAATTTACTTGTTGTACTGTATCAATTGCTACACCAACCATAATCAACAATGATGTTCCTCCATAAAACATGGCCCATCCTGCTTGTACGTCCATTAGCTTCACTACTACTGCCGGTAAAACCGCTAGAAGCGCTAAGAACACAGAACCTGGTAGTGTAATTAAAGACATTATTTTATCTAAATAATCACCAGTTTCAGCACCTGGACGAATTCCGGGAATAAAACCTCCACTTCGTTTTAAATCATCAGCCATTTTATTGGTTGGTACTGTAATAGCCGTATAAAAATAAGTAAACACGATGATTAAAAACGCAAATAATAGGTTGTACGCCAATCCAAACATATCTTGAAAGTTCGTTTCCATCCACAATCCCCAAGTGGTATTGTTGAATGTTTTACCTATTAAACCTGGTGCAAACATAATTGCCTGTGCAAATATGATAGGCATAACTCCAGAAGCATTTAATTTCAAAGGAATATATTGTCTAGATCCCATGATATCTTTCTCGTAACCGCCAGAAGCAGATCTACGTGCATATTGTACCGGTATTTGTCGCGTTGCCATTACCAATAAAACACTTAATAGAATAACAATAAACCAAATAATAACCTCGATTAATACTAACATCGGTCCACCAACACCTGTCCACCTTGAAATTGCTTCTTGAGCAAAAGATTGTGGTAAGGTAGCGATAATACCAATCATAATTAATAATGATATTCCATTACCAATACCCTTATCTGTGATTTTCTCACCAAGCCACATAGCGAATACTGTTCCAGTCACCAAAATGATGACAGCAGGTACCATAAAATCTAATCCTTTACCTAGTAAAAAAGCACTATCAGGAACACCAAATTGACTTAATCCTAATAAATACGTAGGTGCTTGAAGGATACATATCCCGATGGTTAACCATCTTGTAATCTGATTAATCGTTTTTCTACCGCTTTCTCCTTCTTTCTGTAATTTCTGAAGGTAAGGAATAGCAATACCCATTAACTGAACCACAATAGAAGCTGAAATATAAGGCATAATACCCAGCGCAAAAACTGATGCCTGAGCGAAAGCCCCACCAGTAAATGCATTTAAAATTCCAAAAATTCCACTTTCCGTTCCAGAAGCCAAAGCTCCTAACTGTGCAGTATCAATACCAGGAAGTGCTATTTGTGCTCCAAATCTATATACTAACAACAAACCAAGAGTTACAAGGATTCTCCCTTTTAATTCTTCTATCTTCCAAATATTAGATAATGTCTCGAAAAATTTCTTCATAGTATAGTTCTTATAAACTTATTGCCTCGCCACCAGCAGCTTCAATCGCTGCTTTAGCAGTAGCACTAAATTTATGGGCCGATATTTTAAGTGAAGCCTTTAATTCTCCACCACCTAATATTTTTACCAAATCATTTTTACCAACGAATCTGTTTTCAATCAAGACATCAAGATTAACAGTATCTTTTACTACACCATTATCCACCAATAATTGTAACTTATCCAAATTGATACCAGCATATTCTTTTCGGTTAATGTTGGTAAAACCAAACTTAGGAACACGTCTTTGCAATGGCATTTGACCACCTTCAAAACCTATCTTTTTAGAATATCCAGATCTAGATTTAGCACCCTTATGACCTCTTGTAGCAGTACCACCTTTACCAGTACCCTGACCACGACCAACTATTTTTCCCGCTCGTGTAGTAGAACCTTCAGCTGGTTTTAAACTATTTAAATTCATCTTCTTATATTTTTAAGCTTCCTCAGTTGAAACTAAGTGATTAACTTTAGCAATCATACCCATAATACTTGGCGTATTTTCATGCTCTACAACTTGTCCTAATTTTCTTAATCCAAGTGCCTCCAGAGTTTTTTTCTGATTTAGAGGCTTCTTTATAGCACTCTTAACTTGTTTTACTTTAACTTTTGCCATAATTCCTTTAATTTATCCCTTAAAAACTTTTTCAAGAGAAATTCCTCTTTGAGTAGCAACTGTTTTAGCATCTCTAATTTGCAATAATGCATCAAAGGTAGCTTTTACAACATTATGTGGGTTAGAAGATCCTTGAGATTTTGATAATACATCATGAACCCCAACAGCTTCTAGTACCGCTCTAACGGCTCCACCAGCAATTACCCCAGTACCATGTGAAGCAGGCTGAATATATACTCTAGCCCCTCCAAATTTACCTTTTTGTTCGTGAGGTATAGTTCCTTTATTTAAAGGTATTCTAATCAAATTTTTCTTAGCATCTTCAATTGCTTTAGCAATAGCTGTAGCAACTTCTTTAGACTTTCCTAAACCTTGACCAACAACACCATTTTCATCTCCAACAACAACGATTGCAGAAAAACCAAATGCTCTACCACCTTTTGTTACTTTAGTTACTCTTTGTACGCCAACCAAACGATCTTTTAAATCAAGACCTGCTGGTTTAACGACTTCTACGTTTCTGTATTTCTGGTACATATATATTTAGAATTTAAGTCCTGCTTCTCTAGCTCCTTCAGCTAATGATTTTACTCTACCGTGGTATAAACAACCGCCTCTGTCAAAAGCAACAGCTTCAACACCTGCTTTTTTTGTTTTTTCAGCAATGGCTTTACCTACCAAGTTTGCGATTTCTATTTTTGTTCCTTTTTGACCCGCAATATCTTTATCTCTTGAAGATGCCGCAGCCAAAGTAACTCCGTTATTGTCATCTATTACTTGAGCGTAAATTTCTTTGTTACTTCTAAAAACCGATAATCTTGGTCTCTGAGCAGTTCCGAATGAAACTTTACGTATTCTTCTTTTGATTCGCTGTCTTCTTTCAGTCTTTGATAATCCCATAATTCTACTTATTATGCTGACTTACCAGCTTTTCTTCTTAATTGTTCACCAACAAATTTAACTCCTTTTCCTTTGTAAGGTTCTGGCTTACGGAAAGATCTAATCTTCGCAGCTACTTGTCCTACTAATTGTTTGTCGAAAGAGGTTAATTTGATTATTGGATTTTTACCTTTTTCTGATATCGTCTCAATTTGAACTTCGGGAGCTAAATCAATTACGATGTTGTGAGAAAACCCTAAAGCCAAATCTAATTTCTGGCCTTGATTGCTAGCTCTATAACCAACACCTACAAGTTCTAATTGTTTTGTCCAACCCTTAGAAACTCCTTCTATCATGTTTTTTATTAAAGCTCTATAAAGTCCGTGTTTTGCTTTATGCTCTTTAGCGTCAGATGGTCTTGTTACAAAAACTTGAGCATCCTCGATCTTAATTTCAACAGCACTATATTCTTGAGTTAATTCGCCCAATTTACCTTTTACAGTAATAGTACTTTCTTTTATATCAACGGTAACCCCTTCAGGGATTGTTATTGGATTATTACCTATTCTAGACATTTTTCTTGATCTTTATAGTATTAATAAACGTAGCATAATACTTCACCACCTACTTTTTCTAGCTTAGCTTGCTTACTTGTCATTACACCATGAGAAGTAGATACAATTGCAATTCCCAATCCGTTAAGCACTCTTGGTAAATCAGCGTTACCAGCATACTTACGTAGACCTGGCTTACTAATACGCATAATTTTTTTGATGACCGGCTCTTTGGTTAGCTTATCATATTTCAAAGCTATTTTTACCGTCCCTTGAACTTTATTAGGTTCAAATTTATAACTTAAAATATATCCTTGTTCAAATAATATTTTAGTTATTTCTTTTTTTAAATTAGAAGCAGGTATCTCTACCACTCTATGACCAGCACTACTGGCATTTCTAATTCTAGTTAAATAATCCGAAATTGGATCTGTTATCATATGTATTGAATTGCGGTAACGGTTTTTAGTACTTACCTACTAAACCTGAAACCAATTAAAACTTACTTCTAATTACCAGCTAGCCTTTTTAACTCCTGGTATAAGACCTTGATTTGCCATTTCTCTAAACGTTACTCTTGACAAACCAAATGTTCTCATATAACCTCTAGGCCTTCCAGTTAATTTACATCTGTTGTGTAAACGTATTGGATTAGCATTTCTTGGTAATTTCTGCAAAGCCTCGTAGTCGCCAGCTTCTTTCAAAGCCTTTCTCTTCTCAGCATATTTCGCTACAGTTTTTTCTCTTTTAACCTCGCGGGCTTTCATCGATTCTTTAGCCATACTAGTTCTTTTTAAAAGGTAATCCCAATTGGGTTAATAATGATTTTGCCTCTTTGTCTGTTTGAGCAGAAGTTACAAAGGTAATATCCATTCCGTTTATTCTATTGATTTTATCAATATTTATCTCAGGAAAAATAATTTGCTCTGTAATACCCAAGTTATAATTACCACGACCATCAAAACCAGTAGCCTTAATCCCCTGAAAATCTCTAACTCGTGGCAAAGCACTCGTTACTAAACGATCTAAAAACTCGTACATTCTTTCACCTCTTAGTGTAACCTTACACCCAATTGGCATTCCTTTTCTTAATTTGAAAGAAGCAACATCCTTTTTAGATATTGTAGCTACCGCCTTTTGGCCAGTAATATTAGTAACTTCGTCTACTGCGTGATCAATTAACTTTTTATCAGCAACAGCAGCACCTACGCCCCTACTCACTACAATCTTCTCTAGCTTGGGAACTTGCATGATATTCTTATACCCAAACTCTTCTTTAAGCGCATCTATAACACGCTCCTTATATTCTGTCTTTAACCTTGTAACGTAAGCCATAACTATATTACTTCATTAGATTTTTTAGAGATTCTCACTTTCTTACCATCTCTAACCTCGTAACCTACTCGTGTAGTATTACCAGATTTTGCATCTATCAAAGATAAATTTGAAACATGGATAAGTGCCTCCTTCTTAACAATACCGCCTTGAGGATTTTTTGCGCTAGGCTTTTCATGTTTAGAAACTAAATTAGCTCCTTCTACGATGGCCTTGTTTTTATAAAAATCAACCTTCATAATCTTACCTTCAACACCTTTATGGTCTCCTGATATGATTCTTACGATATCTCCTACTTTTATTTTTAGCTTTTTCATCTTTAGTATAAAATGTTATAGCACCTCTGGAGCTAATGATACAATTTTCATGAATTGCTTATCACGAAGTTCTCTAGCCACAGGTCCAAAAACACGTGTACCTCTCATTTCACCTGTTGGATTCAATAGAACACATGCATTGTCATCAAAACGGATGTAAGATCCATCTTGTCTTCTTACTTCCTTCTTTGTTCTAACCACAACAGCCGTAGACACAGCACCTTTTTTAATGGTACCATTAGGAGTAGCTTCTTTTACAGCTACTACTATTTTGTCACCTACTGAGGCGTATCTTCTCTTTGTACCACCTAATACTCTAATGGTCAAAACTTCTTTTGCCCCGGTATTATCAGCTACTTTTAATCTTGATTCTTGCTGTAACATAATTATTTAGCTCTTTCAATGATTTCAACTAATCTCCAACACTTAGTTTTACTTAAAGGACGTGTTTCCATGATCTTTACAGTATCACCAATATTGCAATCGTTTTTTTCATCGTGTGCAACATATTTTTTCGTTCTTAATACGAACTTTCCGTACATAGGGTGTTTCACTCGCTTAACTTCTGAAATCACAATTGATTTCTCCATTTTGTTGCTAGTTACAACGCCTACTCTCTCTTTTCTTAAGTTTCTTTTTTCCATAAAGCAGAACCAGTTATTGGTTTTCCCTTTTAGTTAATTCTGTCGCTAATCTAGCTACTATTCTTCTCGCTCTTCTAATTTGAAGTGGGTTCTCTAAAGGCGTAACACTATGTGCTATTTTCAAGTCTGAATGCTGCTTTTTTGCCTCTACTAACTTTAAACTTAGATCGTCAACAGATAATTCTTTTACTTCTGATTGTTTCATGATTCTTTACAATTAAAATTAAGCTGAATAATCTCTAGCGACAATAAATTTTGTTTTCACAGGTAATTTCTGCGCTGCAAGACGTAAAGCCTCTTTTGCAATCTCTTGAGATACCCCAGCGATTTCGAACATAATTCTACCTGGTAAAACCACGGCAACAAAATATTCAGGAGCACCTTTACCTTTACCCATACGAACCTCTAAAGGCTTTTTAGTAATAGGTTTATCTGGAAAAATCTTAATCCACATTTGACCCTCTCTTTTCATAAATCTAGTTGCAGCGATACGCGCAGCCTCTATTTGTCGAGATGTAATAAAACTTGTCTCCAAAGATTTTATACCGAACATACCATTTGAAAGCTGATGACCTCTTCCTGAGATCCCTTTCATCCTACCCTTCTGTGTCTTGCGAAACTTGGTTCTTTTTGGTTGTAACATTCTTTTACTTCTTTAAAAAATTACTTTCTACGACGTGGCTTCTTGTTACCATCTTGTTTTCCAGGACCCTTTGTTCCTTGACTCTTTTCCATACCCACTAAAGGCGAAAGATCTCTCTTTCCATAAACTTCACCTTTCATGATCCACACTTTTATACCTAATCTTCCATAAGTAGTATGTGCTTCTTCTAAAGCGTAGTCTATATCTGCTCTAAACGTTGATAATGGAATTCTACCATCTTTATAAGATTCAGAACGAGCCATTTCAGCTCCATTTAAACGGCCAGAAATTTGAACCTTGATACCTTCTGCATTCATACGCATTGCAGCAGCAATAGCCATTTTAATAGCACGTCTAAAAGAAATTCTATTTTCAATCTGTCTCGCTATACTTGCCGCTACTAAATTAGCATCCAATTCTGGCCTCTTGATTTCAAATATATTAATCTGAACTTCTTTATCTGTAATCTTTTTTAATTCTTCTTTTAACTTATCAACTTCCTGACCACCTTTACCTATGATGATACCTGGTCTTGCTGTAGTTATTGTGATAGTTATAAGTTTTAACGTACGCTCGATAATTACTCTAGACACACTAGCCTTCGCTAAACGTGCATGAACGTATTTTCTTATTTTACTATCTTCGGCTAATTTATCACCGTAATCATTTCCACCATACCAGTTAGATTCCCATCCTCTGATGATACCTAAACGAATTCCGATTGGATTTGTCTTCTGTCCCATACGCTAGCTTTGTACATTATTGTTAGAATCCAATACTAGTGTAACATGATTGGAACGTTTTCTAATTCTGTGTGCTCTACCCTGAGGTGCCGGTCTAAGTCTTTTCAACATAGCGCCACCATCAACTCTAATTTCCTTGATAAAAAGATCAGCATCTTCAATACTAGCATCTTCGTTTTTTGCTTGCCAGTTAGCAATTGCCGATAAAAGCAATTTCTCTAACTTACGAGAAGCCTCCTTAGAATTGAACTTCAATATTGCTAAAGCTTTCTCAACTTGTACCCCTCTTACCAAATCAGCTACTAAACGCATCTTTCTTGGTGAAGTTGGACAATTATTTAACTTTGCAAAAGCAACTTGTTTTTTCTCTGCCTTAATTCTTTCGGCCATTTGTTTTTTACGAACTCCCATAGCTTACTTTTTACCTTTATTTTTCGAACCTCCGTGACCTCTAAAAGATCTAGTTGGTGAAAATTCTCCTAACTTATGACCTACCATGTTTTCTGTAACATACACAGGTACAAATTGTCTTCCATTGTGAACAGCGATAGTTTGACCAACAAAATCTGGTGTTATCATTGAAGCTCTAGACCATGTTTTTATAACAGGCTTTTTACCAGAAACAATATTCTGTTGAACTTTTTTGTCTAAACTAAAGTGAACGTAAGGTCCTTTTTTTAGTGAACGTGCCATTTTTTTCTACTTTTTATTTCTTTCTACGTTCTATTATATATCTATTTGTAGCCTTGGTCTTAGAACGAGTTCTATATCCTTTAGCAGGAATCCCGTTTCTAGATCTTGGATGACCACCTGAAGCTCTACCTTCACCACCACCCATTGGGTGATCGACAGGGTTCATTGCTACCGGTCTTGTTCTAGGTCTTCTTCCTAACCATCTAGTTCTACCTGCTTTTCCAGAAACCAATAACTGATGATCAGAATTTGAAACAGCTCCGACAGTTGCTATACATGTGGATAACACCAATCTAATTTCACCTGAAGGAAGCTTTACAGTTACAAACTTACCATCCCTTGCTACTAACTGAGCAAACGTTCCGGCACTTCTAGCCATAACAGCACCTTGTCCAGGACGTAATTCTATACAAGAAATAATCGTTCCTAAAGGTATTACACTTAATGGAAGCGCATTTCCGATTTCCGGTGCAGCAGTTTCGCTTGACGAAATCTCTTGCCCCACCTGTAAGCCGTTCTGTGCTACCACATACCTTTTTTCTCCATCAGCATACGCTACAAGCGCTATAAAAGCTGATCTATTTGGATCGTACTGAATAGATTCTACAACAGCAGCACCTTGCTTGTCTCTTTTAAAATCTATGACACGATACCTTCTCTTATGACCTCCACCCTTTTGACGGATAGTCATTTTTCCCTGACTGTTTCTACCTCCGGACTTTTTTAACGGAGCGAGTAAGCTCTTCTCCGGCTTATCAGTAGTAATCGCGTCGAATCCGTTTACTACTCTAAAACGCTGTCCTGGAGTGATTGGTTTTAATTTTCTAACTGACATTTTTTGTCTTTAGTCTTTATTATAGATTACTGTAATAATCAATTATATCTCCTTCTTTCACATCAACAATTGCCTTTTTAAACGCATTTGTCTTCCCGTGCTGAACTCCCGTCTTTGTGTAACGAGTTTTTCTTGAAGGACCATAATTCATAGTTCTCACTTTATTCACTGAAACTCCATAAGTTGCCTCAACTGCTTCCTTGATCTGTAGCTTGTTTGCTTTAGGGTTTACGATAAAACCGTAACGATTATGCAACTCGCTATCTGCAGTCATTTTTTCAGTAATAATTGGCTTAATTAACACACTCATGACTCTACTGTTTAGTTAAGTTAGCTTCAATTCCTTCTAGAGAACTCTCTAGAAGCACAATATTGTTAGCATTTAAAATTTTATAAGTGCTTAAATCTGAGTTAGTTACAACTTCAGACCCCTTTAAATTGCGTGACGACAAATATACATTATTATTTGAATCACCCAACACAAATAAAGATTTTTTATTTTCTAATCCTAATGACTTCAAAACTGCGATAAAATCTTTAGTTTTTGGTGCTTCAAAATTAAAATCTTCTACCACCAAAATTGCCTTCTCATTAGACTTAATACTAAACGCAGATTTTCTAGCTAAACGCTTAACGTTCTTATTTAATTTTTGCTTATAATCCTTAGGTCTTGGGCCAAATATACGTCCACCACCTCTAAAAACTGGAGACTTAATACTACCCGCACGAGCAGTACCTGTACCTTTTTGCTTTTTAATTTTTCTGGTACTACCTGCTATTTCAGCTCTTTCTTTGGTTTTGTGCGTACCTTGTCTTTGATGTGCTAAATATTGCTTCACATCTAAATAAACTGCATGTTTATTTGGTTCTATCGCGAATACAGCGTCAGAAAGTTCTATATTTCTACCTGTTTCTTTTCCTTTGATATCTAAAACTGCTACCTTCATTACTTCTCAATAGTTACGTAAGCGTTCTTATGACCAGGTACACAACCTTTTAATACTACAAGGTTCTTTTCTGGAACAACTTTTAAAACTTTAAGGTTTTGAACAGTTACCTTATCTCCACCCATTCTACCGGCCATTTTAATGCCTTTAAAAACACGAGCTGGATAAGAAGCTGCTCCTACAGAACCTGGTGCTCTAAGTCTATTATGCTGACCGTGTGTTGCTTGACCCACCCCAGCAAAGCCATGGCGTTTTACAACACCTTGAAAACCTTTACCTTTTGAAGTGCCAATAGCATCTACAAATTCACCTTCTACAAAAAGATCAGCACCAATGGTGTCTCCTAATTTATAGCTTCCTTCAAAATCTCGAAATTCAATGACTTTTTTCTTTGGAGAAACACCTGCTTTTTTAAAATGACCTGTTTCGGCCTTGTTAGCACGTTTTTCTGCCTTGTCATCGAAACCAAGCTGAAGGGCACTGTACCCGTCTACCTCTAAGGTTCTGACTTGGGTAACTACACATGGACCCACTTCGATAACTGTACAAGGAATATTTTTCCCGTTTTCATCGAAAATACTAGTCATGCCTACTTTTTTTCCTATTAACCCAGACATATTTAATTAAATTAACATTACTTGTTTATACTCTTTTTATTTGGCAAAAAATAAGGGTCAAAAATAAATCGACCCTGATTTTATTTTTTCCGTTTTTCCCTTGCACGCAGCTCAGGACATGTTTATTAATTCTAATTTCTAGAATTATACCTTTATTTCAACTTCCACACCACTTGGCAACTCTAATTTCATGAGCGCATCGATAGTTTTAGAGGAAGAACTGTAGATATCTAAAAGCCTCTTGTAAGAGTTTAACTCAAACTGCTCCCTAGACTTTTTATTTACGTGCGGTGAACGCAATACCGTAAATATCTTTTTATGCGTTGGTAATGGAATTGGCCCAGTTACCACAGCTCCCGTAGTTTTTACGGTCTTTACAATTTTTTCAGCAGATTTATCCACTAAATTATAATCGTATGATTTTAGTTTTATTCTAATTTTTTGACTCATTTTCCTAAAATTAAGCGGTTATTCCTTTTGCTGCTTTGATAACTTCTTCAGATATATTTGAAGGTGTCTCCGCATAATGTGAAAATTCCATAGTTGATGTTGCTCTACCAGATGACATTGTTCTTAATGCCGTAACATAACCAAACATTTCTGATAATGGTACTTCACCTTTAAGAACTTTCGCTCCTGCTCTATCACCCATACTGTTGATTAAACCTCTTCTTCGGTTCAAATCACCAACAATATCACCCATATTTTCTTCAGGTGTCAATACCTCAATTTTCATTATAGGCTCCATGATGACAGCACCAGCAGCTTTACCTGCGGCTTTGTATCCCATTTTAGCTGCTAACTCGAAAGAAAGCGCATCAGAATCGACAGGGTGGAATGAACCATCTGTTAAAACGACCTTCATGGTATCCATTTCATAACCCGCTAAAGGACCCGCCTTCATTGCTGCTGCAAAACCTTTCTGTACCGATGGAATGAATTCTTTTGGAATACGACCCCCTTTAATTTGATCCACAAATTGTAAACCTTCTCCAACGAAATCATCATCAGCAGGTCCCATCTCAAATACGATGTCACCAAACTTACCACGACCACCAGATTGCTTTTTATAAGTTTCTCTATGACCAGCATTTTTCGTTAAAGCTTCCTTGTACTCAACCTGAGGTTGCCCTTGGTTTACTTCAACTTTAAATTCACGTCTTAAACGATCCACAATAATATCTAAGTGAAGCTCACCCATTCCAGATATAATGGTCTGCCCAGAGGCTTCATCCGTTCTTGCTGTAAATGTTGGATCTTCTTCTGCTAATTTAGATAAAGCCATACCTAACTTATCTACATCAGCCTTTGTTTTTGGCTCTACTGCAATACCAATTACTGGATCAGGAAAATTCATACTTTCCAATACAATAGGATGCTTTTCTGCAGATAAGGTATCGCCTGTTTTAATATCTTTAAAACCAACAGCTGCACCAATATCTCCCGCCTCAATAAAATCAATTGCATTTTGCTTGTTCGCATGCATTTGATAAATTCTTGAAATTCGTTCTTTATTACCAGAGCGATTATTTAATACATAAGAACCTGCGTCTAAGCGTCCAGAATAAGCTCTAAAAAATGCCAAACGACCTACAAAAGGATCCGTAGCAATTTTAAAAGCCAAAGCCGCAAATGGCTCCTTTACATCTGGCTTACGACGTTCTTCTTTATCCGTATCTGGGTTAACCCCTATTACACTCTCTCTGTCTAATGGAGAAGGTAAATAACGACACACTGCATCCAATAAAAACTGAACTCCCTTATTCTTAAACGAGGATCCACAAATCATGGGTATAATACTCATGTCCATTACTGCTGCTCTTAATGCCGCATGAACCTCTTCTTCTGTAATAGAATCTTCATCTTCGAAGAATTTTTCCATCAAAGTTTCATCATACTCAGCAACGGCCTCGATCAGGTTAGCTCTGTATTCTTTAACTTCAGCCTTCATTTCTTCTGGAATAGCAACAACATCAAAAGTTGCCCCGAAGTTATCTTCATGCCAAACTATAGCTCTATTTTTAACCAAATCAACAATTCCCTTGAAATCAGCTTCATCACCTATTGGCAATACAATTGGAACTGCATTTGACTTTAACATCTCTCGAATTTGCTTACAAACCTCAAGAAAGTTAGACCCTTGTCTATCCATCTTGTTTACAAAGCCCAATCTTGGAACTTTATAGTTATCCGCAAGCCTCCAGTTAGTTTCAGACTGTGGCTCAACACCATCCACTGCACTAAACAAGAACACTAAACCATCCAAGATACGAAGCGAACGGTTTACTTCAACCGTAAAATCAACGTGGCCCGGAGTATCAATAATATTAAAATGGTAGTCTTTTGCTTCTGGTGTTGGCTCTGCATTTTCCTTAGGAAAAACCCAAGTACATGTCGTGGCCGCCGAAGTAATTGTAATACCACGCTCCTGCTCCTGCTCCATCCAGTCCATAGTTGCAGCTCCATCATGAACTTCTCCGATTTTATGACTTACCCCTGTGTAAAATAAAATACGTTCAGTCGTCGTCGTTTTACCGGCATCAATATGAGCAGCAATACCTATATTTCTAGTAAATTTTAAATCTCTTGACATGTCTGATAATTAAAATCTAAAGTGAGAGAAAGCCTTATTAGCTTCTGCCATTTTGTGAGTATCTGTTCTTTTCTTAACCGCAGCACCTTCTTCTTTGGCCGCTGCTAATATTTCCCCAGCTAACTTTTGCGACATAGCCTTCTCGTTTCTTTTACGAGAGTAACTAATTAACCACTTCATTGCTGTTGAAATTTTTCTGTCCGGTCTAATCTGCATCGGAATTTGAAAGGTTGCCCCACCAACTCGTCTACTTCTAACCTCTACATGCGGCATCACATTAGAAAGAGCATCTTTCCAAATCTCTAAAGCCGTTTTTTCTTCGTCTGTTTTCTTTTCTGCTACGATATCAATCGCATCATAAAATACTTTATATGCTATTGACTTTTTACCATCCCACATCATCATATTAACGAAACGAGTTACTAACTGGTCGTTAAATCTTGGATCTGGCAAAAGAGGTCTCTTTTTAGCCTGTTTTTTTCTCATTGCTTCTGTTTAAAGTTTGATTACTTTTTAGGTCTTTTAGCACCATACTTAGATCTACGTTGGGTTCTTCCAGCAACACCTGCTGTATCTAAAGCACCTCTAACGATATGATACCTAACACCTGGTAAATCCTTAACTCTTCCGCCCCTTACTAATACTATCGAGTGCTCTTGTAAATTGTGACCCTCACCTGGGATGTATGCGTTTACTTCCTTACCATTTGTTAACCTAACCCTTGCAACTTTACGCATTGCAGAATTTGGTTTCTTTGGTGTAGTTGTGTAAACACGAGTACAAACCCCTCTTCTTTGAGGACACGAATCTAAAGCAGCCGATTTACTCTTCTTAGTAATCGTGGCCCTTCCTTTTCGTACTAATTGTGAAATTGTTGGCATACTATAATTGTATCTATATATAATTTACCCTTTTTTAAGGGTCGGCAAATGTAGTAATATTTCGTGATAATTCAAACTTAGAGTAATTTATTTTGAATTATTTTTTTGATAATGAATTTGCAAGAAATAATTTTTAAGTTCTTATGTCCAAAAAATGGGCTTTTTTTGCCCTACCGAAATCACAATTCACGATCAGCCTTAAAAACGAGCGCAAATCTACCTCGATCAAATTTTCAACAAAAATAATTTCTAGGTTTTGTTATTTTATTTTGAATTTTTTTTAGAAATATAGTTTGAAACCTACTAAAAATTTTGATTTAACATATATTTGCAGCGATGGAAAGCAACACTCAAATTTACGGCATAAGGGCTATTTTAGAAGCGATTAAAGCAGATAAGCCCATTGATAAGGTATTTATTCAAAAGGGCTTAAAAGGCGATTTATTTAAAGAACTCGAAACTTCTATCCGTAAAAACGGAATTAATTCCTCGTACGTGCCTATTGAAAAGTTAAACCGACTTACCAAAGGCAATCATCAAGGTGCGGTAGCGAATATATCGCCTATCACGTTTTATGAACTAGAAAATCTCGTCGAAAAAGTTAAAGCGGCCAAAGAAGCGCCCTTATTTTTATTATTAGATCAGCTTTCTGACGTGCGTAATTTTGGCGCCATTATCCGAACCGCAGAATGTACTGGTGTCGACGGAATTATCATACAGAAAAAAGGTGCTGCACCTGTTACCGCCGATACGATAAAGACCTCAGCAGGAGCTGCATTTAAAATTCCTATTGCCAAAGTAGATCATATAAAAGATGCTGTTTTTTATTTGCAAGCTTCTGATATAAAAGTTATTGCTGCTACCGAAAAAACAGAAACTAGTCTTTATGATGTAAATTTTAAAGAATCATGTGCTATCATCATGGGATCTGAAGATGTGGGGATTTCTCCTTCTATTTTAAAAATTGTAGATGATAAAGCTAAACTTCCCTTACTTGGCGAAATAGGATCTCTTAACGTTTCTGTAGCCTGTGGCGTATTTTTATATGAAGTTGTGAGGCAAAGGCGCTAAGTTAGAATGTCGAAGCTTGCTACAAAAGATAGTAGGCTTTAGGGTGAAATTAATGACCTATTTTGGTTCTTCTTTTGTATAGTGATACGTAATGGTAATACGTTGTTCCTCACTATTTTCTTCTGACTTTTTTTCTATAAAATTACCGTGTTCATCAAAGTGTTGTAAAAACTCATCTTCTTCTTCATTAAAATCATCCTTTTCCCATTCGTATTTTTTAAGGTCCGGAAGCGGTACCTTGATCATTACAGCAAATAGCAGACCTGTCAAAAAACCTCCCAAATGCCCTTCCCATGAAATGGTGGTATCGATTGGAAAAATAAACCACAGCATACTGCCATAAATGAAAACAACAATTAATGAAAGCGCCACTAATCGGTAATATTTAGTAAAAACTCCCTTGAAAAATATAAAACTAGCCAAAACATAAATTAAGCCACTAGCCCCTATATGATATGATTCTCGGCCTATACACCAAGTTATAATTCCCGAAAGTAAAATACCATAAAAAAGGATCTTAAAAGCCGCCTTTCTATAAAAATACAAGATCGCACTCGACAACAGCACTAAAGGCACGGTATTATGGTACAAATGCTCTATAGAGCCATGAATAAAAGGACTAAATAAAACACCTTTTAAGCCTGATAACTTTCTAGGCAACACCCCGTAGGAATTAAAGTTTACCCCTAGACGCACTTCAATTAAAAATACAATCCAAATAGAGAGTACAAGCGCTAATGGCACTAGAATTACTCTATTTGAAAACTTAAAATGTGTAATTTCTGACATGTTATATCCTATAACGTGAATTAGCCTAAAAAAAGTTTATTCCTTATCAATTAAAAAAATTCCGCGAGAATTAATTGGTATTTTATCCTTTTAACGCCATGTTTTTAAAATTGGTCTCAAAAACGTCACCATAAAATAGAAACCTGTTAAATTGTCATACCCATAATTTGTACTTTTGTGGCATGAATGAACCACTTGCAGAACGAGTACGCCCAAAAACTCTAGAAGACTATATAAGTCAAAGTCATTTGGTAGGCGAAAATGGCTCCTTAACACATCAAATTAAGAAAGGAATTATTCCTTCGTTAATTCTTTGGGGACCACCAGGAACAGGTAAAACAACTTTAGCCCATATTATTGCTAAAGAAAGCGGAAGACCTTTCTATGCTTTAAGCGCTATTAACAGTGGTGTTAAAGATATTCGAGAGGTCATCGATAAAGCCAAGCAAAGTGGCGGCTTATTTACTGCTAAAAATCCAATTTTATTTATTGATGAAATTCATAGATTCAGTAAATCGCAGCAAGATTCGCTTTTGGCGGCTGTTGAAAAAGGTTGGGTTACACTCGTTGGTGCGACTACAGAAAACCCAAGTTTTGAAGTTATTCCCGCACTACTTTCGAGGTGCCAAGTATATATCTTGAATGAATTTGGGAAGGAAGATTTAGAAGCACTGCTCAATAGAGCTTTGAAAGAAGATGGTATTCTAAAATCAAAAAAAATAACATTAAAAGAAACAGAGGCTTTACTGCGTTTGTCTGGTGGCGATGGAAGAAAACTATTAAATATTTTTGAACTTGTTATTCATTCCGAAAATTCAGATACGATTGAGATTACTGATGATTTGGTGATGCAAAAAATTCAAAAAAATACAGTGCGCTATGATAAAACTGGTGAGCAACACTATGATATTATCTCAGCTTTTATAAAATCTATTCGCGGTAGTGACCCGAACGCTGCCGTCTATTGGCTAGCAAGAATGATTGAAGGTGGTGAGGATGTAAAGTTTATCGCACGTAGAATGCTGATTGCAGCTTCTGAAGATATTGGTCTAGCAAACCCTACGGCTTTAGTTATGGCCAATACCACATTTCAAGCTGTTACGGCGATTGGATACCCTGAGGCACGTATTATTTTGAGTCAATGTGCTATTTATTTGGCTTGCTCCCCAAAAAGTAATGGAAGCTATATGGCAATCAATAATGCCTTAAATACGGTAAAACAAACCGGCGATTTATCAGTGCCTTTGGCCTTGAGAAATGCGCCGACTAAACTAATGAAAGACATAGGCTATGGTGCAGACTATAAATATGCACACCAGTATCAAAACAATTTTGTTGAAGCCGAATTTTTACCAGAGGAAATTTCAGGCACATCGTTTTATGTTCCCAATAAAAACCCTAGAGAAGACGCTATTAAAGAATTTCTAAAAAATAGATGGAAGGCAAAGTACAATCTTTAAAATTTGATGCTTAAAGATTTCACCCTAAGCGTCGTATCTTCATAATACTCAAAAAACCATTCTCCCTTTCCTCCCGCATAAATAATACCTGAATAGCCATTGATTTCTTCGGCCAAGAAAATATTTGTTTTTGAAGTGGCGAACATTTTCAGTATTATTTTTGGAGAACTATCCACCAGTTGATAGCCATTTTCAATAGGTTGTGCATAGTAGTCTACCTTTGAAACAGGTGTATTTTCAAGGGGTACCACGTTTATTATGTGTTCTGCCACTCTGGAACTAGTATCAGCATCCTGATTTTTAAGCGCTTTAATGGACAAATCTTCATCTGAGTCAGCATTTTGAACTATGGGAGTTCTATTTTTTACATCGTTCTTAAAGGAAACGACTACTGCTTCTGATGCAGGTTCTTTATATTGATAATTTATAGTATTTAGTGAGCTAAGAGCATCTTTAATTGCCTCATGATACGAACCTTTATATTCTTTAATTTTACTGGTGCCCTCTGCTGTCGTGTATACTATTTTAGTAGTACAATCTTTAAAAGCAAGGGCTGTTTTGGTCGTAAACATGTTCGAATTATTGACCAAAACCACCAAAAGGCCTAAGCATCTATTAGCATTTAAATCTCCTGGTAAATCGTCATCATAGAAGACATTGAAACCTTGATTCTCCAAAACGTATTTGACCAAAGTACTAGTTTGGTATTGGTTCTCTTCCTTAAAAGTATCGAATTGCTTGGGAACAATAATGTATTTGTAGTTGTTCAATTGTTCTTGAGCAAAGGATGTCGCTGTTGCTATTAGCAGGAATAGGATGCAATATGTTTTCATTTAGACTTATGGTATTATTTCTTGCCCCAAGATATAATATTAAAACCAAATTGAATTGATGCGTACTGAGAATCTGCAATATTCCCGTAGCTCAAAAGGTTATCGGCCATAAGATACATGTTTACCGCTCCAATCTGCATGCTCCCTCCTAACCCAATATTGGTGGCAGAAAATTTATCGACGGTATAGGTACTTTTTAAGGCCATTATAGTGCCGAACCTGTATTGATAAAAAGCGGTTAATGCCGCTTGGGGTCCACGAGGTCTGTTGATGGCATAGAGATGGGCTCCAAAACTATTTTTATACAATTGCCCTCGATTATTACCCCCTGCGGTAGTTGTACAATAACAATTTTCTCTAGATTCAATTTGCTTACCAAAATCACGACGTACAGAGGCATTTAATTTTGTTGGCCTAAACGTAAGGTAATTTTCACTTGACTCCGTGTAAGGCACTAAAGCTTCTAACTCATCTACCAAATTGCGCCATTGGTCCTCAGGGTTATTTAAATCTGCTGGAATAAAAAACGAGATACCTTCTGTACTTGCCGTACCTTTTAAGGCAGAAGTTCGTGTATCTTTGGTATGATAGATAAAACCTACATCTAATACACTTGCGGTAACAGTTGTTCTTTGGTCTAGGTGATAGGAAAAACCAGCATCAAAACCTAATCCTAAATTACCCCCTAACAAGGCTCTTTTGGTTAAAACACTTGAAATTCCCGAGCCATTAGCTACCGCATCGTCATCTAAAACATCTTTCAGTTCAAAAATACCCGATGTTCTAATTTCTATATCCGCGTCTAAAGTGGTTCTCAATACATTATTCTGACCTTCTGTGGTTAAAAAATATCCTTTGTTTTTGGTTGAAGAAAAATTTAGAAAACTAGCATATAGTTTAGCTCGAATACCAACTGATAATTGATTTGACACTCTTTTGTTAATCCCAAAATGATATACATTCAAGATTTCTCCTCTAGTTTTCAAATGACTTAAATCAAATTTTTTATTTAAATTATTAGTATTACCCTCATAAGCTAATTGCGCATAATCCTTAAAATAATAACCTATGGCATCTCCTTCATTATAAGCCCCAAAAGAATAGAATATATCGTCATTTTTACGGCTTCTAAAGCCTATATTGATAAGGTCTATTTGATAGGTGCCACTAAGCTCATCCTTAAAACTCATGCCATTAATAACCTTTTCTCTAAATTTAGTATTAAAATCTACACCATCAACGGCAAACAAGTCATTTGAACTGATTCCACTACTGCCTGCTTGAAAACTAATGCCCGAAATTAAAGGAACACCTGAATACCATTTAAAAGAAGTAGCCATTCCAGGATTCAACATCAAGGATTGTGGTACCTCATTAAAATCATAAAGCAACTGCTTGTTTTGACCTACACAAGTTACACCGAATAGAATAAAAAGGATGGTAAGCCTCAATGTTTGCTTCATTCTAATAATCTTAACTTAAAGCTTGCGCTAGACTTAAAAATTAATTTAGGGTTAGAAAGTGAAGAAACACTTGTATTGTCGCTGTTGTTGACAATGGTTAACTGTATGCTCGATGTATTCCTTATAATCGCTATGTTTCTTCCAGAAGGTGGGCCGTAAGCGACTTCTAATTCACTTGCAGTTTCTGGCGGTGCCGCTAAGGCCGTTACTTGAAAAGAATCTAAAGGGACGCCTGAGGCATCAAGAAAATCAATTTGCACCTGCATATTTTTACTCGTCGTATTTTCTAATTGAAATTTGACGGATCCTGAAATTACCTTATCTGAAAATATACTGGAGGTAAAGGCATCGAAATTAATATTTTGAGTAATTGCAACCGGTGAAATACTATTAATAATCGCCTCTGTGGTCTCCACATAAACTATGGATCCCGACAAATCTGGAATAACTTCTAAGTCTTTCGCTTGGTTAAAATCTTGTGGTTCAGAACAAGAAAATAAGAAAAGAAAAAAGAGACTATACGAAAATATAAGAGGGTTTATCTTTTTCATTTAAAGTCATTAAGGCGAAAATTAAGGTTCGCCAAAGGTTACAGTGTTCTAATAGCATAACTCTATAAGTATGATTTTATTTCATTTAAGTCACTAATCATGATAGATAAATCGTGTTTTTCTTCCTGATGTGCATTAAAATGTAGCGTATGAATACCGATTGCTTGCGCCCCTAAAATATCGGCTTCTAAACTATCGCCTATCATCAGGGCTTTTTCGGGTAGCACATTTGCCTTTTCAAGTGCCAATTTAAAAATAATAGGATTTGGTTTTTTAACACCTGCCATTTCTGCATTCATGATAATGCTAAAGTAATCGAAGATCCCTGCATTTTTCATTTTTTTATCTTGGACCTCTTGAAACCCATTGGTGATAATGTGCATCTTGTATTTGGGTTTTAAATAATTTAAAACTTCAATGGTGTTGGGGAAAAGATGGTTGTAATTCGTTAAATTTTCAATATACTCTTCTGCCAAACGATGGATGGTGGCATCAGACACCTTCATTTTTAAGGTATCAAAAGTTAATTTTAAGCGTTGGTATCGCAAATCTGATTTACTGATTTTTTCATCTCTAAACAGTTTCCAAAAAATTAAATTATTAGGCACATAAACCTTTAGGAAATCTGATAATTCAACCTTTACCTCATTCGCTACTAAAATTTTTTCAAAGGTTAAGGCTGAATTTTTTTCAAAATCCCATAGCGTATGATCTAAATCAAAAAAAACATCAGTGACTTTAGTATTAAACATTGTAATTTTTTAAAATATGTTCGTATATCTTTTTCCATGAAACGGTGTTCGGCTCTCCAAACAATTCGTTCGAAAAAACAGTGGTAAAATTACCCTTAACTTGATGAACTTGCCCGTAGAGTGATGCTAGTTTCGAATGTATTTCCTCACTATCCTTCATTTTCAAAAATGAATAATCATGAGCCGCAAAAGGATGGATTTTAATAGGCTGTTGCACTTCTAAATTAATGTCATAAAAATAGAAAGGATGCGCTGTACTGGCACGAAAACCTAATTCGTGCGTATACCCCATGGTATAATCATCCGTAAATTCTGCATCTACCAAATCTCTATAAGTCAAGGGGATATCAACTCTATTGTATCTCAACCGAGATGAATTTACCGGCCTATTGATTACATTAGAAAGTGCTTTTTTTTCTTTTTTTAGCAAACTTACATTCCCAAATGAACTGTACGAAGCGCTTAATGACACCTTGCTGTAGTCAGATATAGATTTGATAAGGTATATAAATTTATGGTTATGGGTAGATACGTTTTTATCGAAGGTTGAATAAGCGGCAAATTGAAAAAAGTACAAGCAGGTGATATCGTATTTTTTATGAGAAGCAATAAACCAATCGTAGTTGTTATACGGATCTTTATGAGGGTGAAACCAAACATTTATTCTTTCTGCGACCCGTTTAAATTTTAAAGCTGTAAAATCTAAAAATAAACCTGCAATACCACGAGCCAAACCTCTATGAGCATAACAATGTGAAGCGGTGACATCCAAAATTGAGGTGTAAGTATACTTTTTTTGATTGGACTGTAGATCGGGAAAACGCTCTTTTAATTTTTTAAGTACTTTTAAAGCCCATATATCAACTACCGGCAATTCTAAGAATTTATTTTTATAGGCTATGCTTTCGGTAGGCGGGAATCTTCCATGGCTATCTTTTACATGTGGTAAATATTCTTCGTACCTACTTAACAAATAAAAACTTGCTGAAAAAATATCAAAAGGAATACTACTGCGTTCTCCCGCATTAAAAAAACAGGGAACTCCTTCCCAATTGCCTACTTTAATCTGCAAATCATTGATCCCTTGTTCAAACAACAAATCGTTACTTCTGATAAAAAATTCGTTTTGTAACGGAAGCTTCGTGTAGGTGATTTTAGCACCAGAATGCTTTATAAAGTCTTCTACTTTTGCTGTAAATAAAATTTCAATACCCAAAATACGCTGAAAAATTTGTTTCATTACGAAACTAAATCTAGGCGTTATTTTATGCGTATAAATTAAAAGCATATTTTTAATATTCTAAGTTGAACATGGCGGAGTTAGGTTGCCTAAAGTATATTGTCATCTGCAAAACTAAAATATTCAGTTTGTGTAATAATTAAGTGGTCTAAAACTTTAATATCTAATCCGGTGGCGGCATTTTTAATTTTTTCAGTAATCTGTTTGTCTGCCTCACTTGGTTTCAGTGTTCCTGAAGGATGATTATGTGCCAGAATCATCGCTACAGCACCTAGTTCTAAAGCTTCTTTCATAATTAACCTAACGTCTACCAAAGTACCTGTAATAGACCCTTTGCTTTGCTGAATGCTTTGCAATACCTTATTAGAATTATTCAAATAAACAATCCAGAACTCTTCATGCGGTAAATCCCCCAAAAAAGGGTGTAAAAGTTCAAAAACACTTTTACTACTCGTAATTTTTGTAATTTTTTTGACATTTTCTCCTCTTCGCCGCCTGCCAATTTCTAAAGCTGCTGCAATAGACACTGCTTTTGCTTCTCCAATACCGTTAAACTGCATTAGTTTTTGAACGGATAAAGTACCTAATTTGTTGATGTTATGATCAACAGATGCCAATATTCTTTTGGATAGTTCCACAGCACTTTCATTTCTGTTACCCGAACCAATTAAAATGGCAATTAACTCTGCATCAGACAACACTGATCTACCTTTGAGCATTAGCTTTTCTCTAGGCTTATCATCGTCTGACCAATTTTTAATGGAAAACGAATTTTGGTTTTCTTGCATTGGTTAAAGATAGAAAACAATTTTTTTATCAGGATCATTTATTCGGAAATGATCAGCTACCCTCTATTCGTTCTTTTAATGCCTTTAAGTCTAAGCCTCCATAATTGCCAGAACTCATTAACAAAAGTACGGTATGGTCTAAGCTTTGGCTGTTTACAAACTTTTGCAATTCGTCTGAAGTAGTAAAAATATTTAAATCTTCACGCTGAAAAGCTGTTCTAATTTGTGCCTCGGAAACGGGTGCTAATTTTTTTATGGCGACAGATTCGGGCAAATAGAAAACAATGGGCATATCGGCAGCATTTAAAGCACCGGTATATAGTTTTAGAAATTCAGGATTAAAGCTGCTGTAGGTGTGCAATTCTAGTAAGGCCATTAGTTTGCGGTCAGGATATTGTTCTTTTACTGCTTTTGTAGTAGCCGCCACTTTACTAGGCGAGTGTGCAAAATCTTTAAAGACAACACTAGTGGCACTTTCGGCAATTTTCTCTAAGCGTTTTGACGCTCCTTTAAAGGTGGCAATCGCTTCATAAAAATCATCCTCATCGACCCCCATGTTTTGGCAAATCCATTTTGCACCCGAAAGATTACTTAAATTATGAGCTCCAAAAACTTCAATAGGCATTAAACCTTCTGGAGTTTCTAATAAGGTTTCTCCGTTTTCAACACTGTACTGAGGAACTGTATAGGCTAATTTTCTAATGGCATTTTCTGAAGCCTCTACCACCTTACATACATTTTCATCATCTTGGTTATAGGTAATGCTGCCGCCTTTAACAATACTATCCACAAAAATTTGAAACTGTTCAACGTAATTTTCAAAGCTTGGAAATACGTTGATATGATCCCAAGCAATGCCACTTAATAAGGCAATATTAGGTTTGTAAAGGTGAAATTTTGGTCTTCTATCTATAGGAGAGGACAAATATTCATCCCCTTCTAAGACTATAAAATCGTTCTCTTCAGTTACATGTACCATACGTTCAAAGCCCTCTAATTTTGCCCCCACCATATAGTCAACCTCACGACCATGATATTTCAAAACATGTAAAATCATCGAGGTAATTGTGGTTTTCCCATGGCTCCCTCCAATCACTACCCTTGTTTTATTTTTCGATTGCTCGTAAAGAAACTCTGGATAGGAATAGATTGGCAATCCTAATTCTTGCGATTTTAGTAATTCTGGATTATCTCCTTTAGCGTGCATTCCTAAAATAACAATGTCTACAGCATTGGTGATTTTTTCAGGAAACCACCCGAATTCCTCCGGTAATAATTTTTTTTCTGCTAAGCGAGTTTTGGAAGGCTCAAAAATAACATCATCGCTCCCTGTGATGGTATCCCCTTTATGGTTTAATGCTAAGGCAAGATTGTGCATAGCACTTCCACCAATGGCAATAAAATGTATGTTCATGTAACGTAAATTATACGGCAAAGATAACAATAGAAAAGTCGTATTCAAATTGAAACCTATTTCATTCTTTATTTTTACCTTAGATGAAAATATTTAAAATGAATTTAAAGTTATCTGAAATAGTTGCAAAAGAAATTATGCCTGGGTACCACGGCAAACTCGTTCACACGAAAAATATGAGCCTAGCCTTTTGGGAGGTAGAAAAAGATGCCGTAGTACCAGAACATTCGCACATCAATGAACAAGTCATGCAGGTTTTAGAAGGAAAGTTCGAATTTACTTTAAATGGAGTAACTAAAGTTTATGAGCCTGGTGATTTAGTTGTTATTGGTTCTTTTGTGCCCCATAGCGGAAAGGCACTTACCCCTTGTAAATTAATGGATGTATTTAGCCCTACTAGGGAAGAATATAAATAAAAGCTCCCCTCTCTGAAGAGATAGGGGAGTTTAAAAAAAATATTAAATAATTTTTAAAAAATGAACATTTCTTTAAAAGGTAAAAAAGCCTTAGTCGGTGGCAGTAGCGATGGCATCGGAAAAGCCATTGCTATTCAACTTGCCGCATGTGGCGCTAGTGTTACTTTGGTATCTAGGTCTGAAGATAAATTAAAAAAACTATTGGAAAGACTTCCTGCCAGTGACGAACAAGAGCACCAATACATCCTTGTGGATTACACAAATTTTGACGATTATAAAATTAAAATTTCTAGTTTTTTCAAGACGAATTCTATTGATATTTTAGTGAATAATACCCAAGGACCTGCCGCTGGGAATACTTTAGAGAAACATACTGAGGACTACCAAGCGGCATTCGATTTATTGTTTAAAAATACCGTTTTTACTACTGAATTGGCACTTGAAACCATGATCAAAAAAAAATGGGGGCGTATCATTAATGTAGCTTCTGTTTCTGTGAAAGAACCTTTATCCTATCTAGCGCTATCTAATACAATAAGAGCCGCTGTAGTTACTTGGGGAAAATCTTTGGCTGGTGATGTTGGCCCCCATCAGATTACCGTAAATAGTGTTTTAACCGGCTTTTTTGACACGAACAGAATTGCACAATTGAATGCAAACAAAGCAAAGCAACTTGCGATTCCAGAAGCAGAAGTACGGCATGAAATGGAAGAAAAAGTAGCCTTAAAACGTATCGGAAAACCAGAAGAATATGGGTATTTAGTGGCTTTTTTAGCTTCGGATAATGCCGCTTATATTACAGGAACTTCTATTCCGATTGATGGTGGACTTTTAAAAACTTTATAAAAATTGTGTTCAGTGATAAGTAATAAGTAATAAGTAATAAGTAATAAGTAAAATAAAAAAACTACTGCAAACTGTTACTGAACACTGCTTACTTTTTAAGCATCTAAAATACCTTCCCTCACCGAAATCAGGGTTTTACGCATTATAACTTGTAGGTACATTTGTTATGATTCATATTTGCTTTAAAATTTAAATGAATTCTTTATGAAAAAAGCATCGCTTCTTATTGCCATACTTATATGTTCTCAGCTGGTGACTAGTCAAGAAAATTCAGATGCCTACGCTGCCTTATGGAAAAAAGTGGCACAATTTGACACTGAAAACCTGCCGAAATCAGCACTAAAAGTAGTTGGTGTGATTTCAGAAAAGGCTAGAAAAGAAAAAAATACGCCACAGCTCGTAAAGTCACTTATTTATTCATCAAAATACGCCTTGACACTTGAAGAGGAGGCACAACTAAGCATCATAAACGATTTTAAATTAGAAATTGAGAAAGCAGAATTACCGACAAAAAATATATTAGAAAGCTATTTAGCCAATTTATATTGGCAGTACTTTCAACAAAATAGATATCAATTTTATAATCGTACAGAAACTGCTGAGAAAGTAGATACTACTGATTTTAGAACTTGGGATTTAACCACACTTTTTAATGAAATAAGGATACATTTTGATGCTTCTCTACAACAAAGTGCTGCCTTACAAAAAATAAAAGTATCTGAATTTGATGTGATATTGCACCAACAAAAAGGGTCCGAAACCTTTCGGCCTACGTTGTACGATGTATTGGCGCACGCAGCCTTGAGTTTTTATAAAACAAGCGAAAATAACATCACAAGACCCGCAGCTAAATTTGAAATAGATAGCATTGATCTATTATGTGAAGGGTATCAATTTATCCAAAAGCAAATTAAAACAACAGACGAAACTTCCTTACAGGCGAAAGCATTATTGATTTATCAAGAGTTATTAAAATTTCATACAAAAAATACTTCTTTAGATGCCTATACGGCCATAGATCTTGAACGTTTACAATTTATGAAAGAAAATACCACTTTTGAAGACAAAGAACTGCAGTATATATCTGTTTTAAAAAATTCGGCGGAGCAGGTCAAAACAAATGCCCATTGGGGCCTTTACCAACATGAAATTGCGTCACAATACCAACAATGGGGTATGCAATATCAGCCAATGCATAAAGAAGAATCCCGTTGGAAACTTAAAGAAGCCTTGGAATTATCCGAAACTATTATTGCAAAATTCCCTGAAAGCCTTGGCGCGGAAAAAAGCAAAAGCTTAAGAGCTTCTATTTTAAGTAAAGCGCTAAGAATTACCAATGAAACCCATATTCCTATCCATAAAGTTTCAAAGCTGCTCGTTCAACATAAAAACATAGACCTTGTAACCCTTACGGCATACAAAAGTAGTCTTGAACAACTAGAAAAATTAGATGACCTTTATGATAAGGATGAAAAAAAAGCATTTATAAAATCGCTAAAACCCTATAAAAATTGGAGTTCCACTTTAAAAAATGAGGGCGATTATCAAAACCATAGTAGCGAAGTTATAGTCCCTGAATTAGAAAACGGCTATTATATTTTGGTCGCTACCAGCCATGATGATGCTACAGATTCTTTTGCCTACAGCGGTTTACAAGTCACAAATATGGCGCTTGTTGAATCACAAAACGACAGGGTTCACACGTTTCAAGTTATTGATAGAACTAATGGAAAACCTATAGCCAACGCGTCGATACAATTAAACTACAGGCTTAATTACGATAAAAAATTCTTGTCTAAAACTTTCACTGCCGACGCTAAGGGCCAAATACACATCTCAAAATCTTTAGACAATTGGACCGAGATAAAAGCGAAAGTTAGCTATGTAAAAGAAACTACTCTTTTCGGCACCTATTATATTAATAGAGATTATTCCGGTAATCCCTCAGAAGAGATCAGCTATGCTTGTTTTTTATTTACCGATCGCAGTATCTACAGGCCTGGTCAAGCGCTTTATTTTAAGGGCATTGCCGTAACTAGAACTGCAGACACCCAAACTATTTCACCAAATACAACAGTGATTGTATCGCTCTTTGATACAAATAGTCAAGAAGTTGCACAACAAACATTAAAAACCAACGCCTTTGGTTCTTTTGCTAGTGAATTTATGCTTCCAAATACCGGCCTTACGGGTAATTATAGCTTGCGCGTCAACTCCACTGAAGTGAACATCAGCGGATACAGTAGTTTTTCTGTAGAAGAATACAAAAGGCCAAAATTCGAAGCTAGGTTGCTACCGATAACAGAAACCTACAAGGTAAATGATGTAATCACTGTAAAAGGTAAAGCGCTGGCCTTTGCTGGCAGCACTATTAGCGATGCTAAAGTAAGCTATCGCGTAAAACGGGTAGTGAATTATCCTAGGTGGTATTATTGGTATCGCCCTTATTTTAATTCAGCGCCACAAGAAATTACTTTTGGAGCAACAACAACAGATGGTTCTGGGGAATTTAAAATAGATTTTAAAGCACTAGCTGACACCAGCACCTCAGCGCGTAATTTACCTACGTTTAGCTATGATGTTACAGCCGATATCACCGATGTGAATGGAGAAACCCATAGTGCTTCTACTCGAGTAAATGTAGGATATCATGCCTTAACTGCCAGCATTCAAGTGGCAAGCAGCATCGATAAAAATAATCCTGAGCAACAAAAGTTGCACATTGGCAGCTATAACTTAAACGGACAATTTGTGGGTACCAAAGGCACGCTTAAAGTTTATAAATTAAAAGCTCCAGATGATGTTCTTAGGCCTAGACCTTGGGCTGCGCCCGATTATGATAATTTTGGCCAAAAAAAGTTTAAGACCTTATTTCCACATGATGCTTATAAAAATGAACAAGATAGTCATCAATGGGAAAAGGAAAAATTAGTATGGGAAACAACTTTTGATACCGAAAAATCACAAGAAGTAAATCTACCTCAGCTTAACAAATGGCGGTCTGGCAAATATAGTATCGAACTTGAAACCAAAGATACATTTGGTCAAATTGTCGAAGAAAAGGTACAAACTAAGTTGTTTAGTGACACTGATGAATATCCTGCGGATAATGAATTATTTACCATCACTACCGATAAAACAAGTTATGCCATTGGTGATAAGGTTAAATTAAAATTAAGCACTGCTGCGAAAGACCTTGTGGTAACTGTTTCTATTGAAAAAGATAGGAAAATCATCGAGACTAAAATTGTGAAACTATCGCGTAATTCGGAAACACTGACAATGCCTGTACATAAGGACGATTTAGGCGGGTTTGCGGTAAACTATAGTTTCTCCGCTTTTAATTATTTTCAATCTAATTCTATAGTGGTTCCTGTACCCTATGCCCCGACAGCCTTAGAAATTGAAACCCTAACTTTTCGTGATAAGTTACAACCAGGCACCGATGAAACCTGGTCGTTTAAAATAAAAGGTACACAAGGAGATCAGGTTGCGGCTGAACTTTTAGCGAGTATGTATGACGCTTCTTTAGACGCTTTTAAACCACATAATTATAGTTTTCATCCCTTATACCAGCCCTATTATTATTCAAACCGCCGGAGTAATGCTAACCACAGTTACGGTATCGATACCTTTAATACGTACTGGAATTTCGGCAATGGCTATGATTACAAACCACAATACTATGATGCTTTTGATTGGTTTGGATTGCAGTTTGGGAATTCTTACTATGCCTATGGCCGCACACGCAGTACGGCAAAAAATATGGTTTATGAAATGTCCTCAATGGTTGTAGAAGATAACGTTGATATGGAAATAACTGACGTCGATTTCTCTGGTGCTCCAGCTCCTGAAAATAGACAAGAAATTATTCCTTTAGAAAATGACTCCATCAAAATCACGTCTAAAACCGATTTCGACGATATCAAAATCCGAAAAAACCTGCAAGAAACCGCTTTTTTCTTTCCGCAATTACAAACTGACACAGCTGGAAATGTCTCGTTTAATTTCACCACACCAGAGGCCTTGACCAAATGGAAGTTGCAGTTGGTAGCACATACCAAAGACCTGGAAAGTGCTACCCGAACCTTGCAAACGGTGACCCAGAAAGAGTTGATGGTAATACCAAATGCACCTCGTTTTCTAAGAGAAGGCGACCAGATCGTTATTCGTTCTAAAATTGCTAACCTCACCGACAAAATTTTAAATGGAGCTGCCAAATTAGTACTGACAGACGCCCTTACCAATAAAGAAATTAACGGCTTAATTTCAGGAAGTGAGCAAAAAGAATTTACCGTGGATGCTACTGGCAATACGCAAGTTTCTTGGACCCTTAGTATTCCGGAAGGTTTGCAGGCGGTACAGTATAAAATAGTAGCCAGAGCAGGCGATTTTAGTGATGGAGAACAAAATGTTTTGCCTGTTTTAACCAACAGAATGTTGGTGACAGCGTCTTTACCTATGTGGGTGCGTAGCAATCAAACCAAAACCTTTAGCTTAGATAAGTTGAGAAATATGTCGACTGAGCCCAATAACCAGACTTCGCTCAGCCTCCATAAGTTGACCTTAGAAATAACCTCCAATCCGGCATGGTATGCGGTACAAGCACTACCCTACTTAATGGAATACCCGTACGAATGCAATGAGCAAACCTTTGCCCGGTATTATGCCAATAGTTTGGCTAGCTATGTTGCGAATAGCAATCCTAGAATCCAAGAAGTCTTTAATCAATGGGCTACTACCGACGCTATGCTAAGCAATCTTGAAAAGAACGAAGAATTAAAATCGATTTTAATTCAAGAAACACCTTGGTTGCGTGATGCACAATCAGAAACGGAACAGAAAAAACGTATAGCACTGCTTTTTAACATGAATAAAATGAAAGCAGAACAAGCAACGGCCATAAAAAAATTAGAGCAAAATCAACTCTCCTCCGGGGCTTGGGCTTGGTTTGCTGGCGGTAAAGAAAATCGGTATATCACACAACATATTGTTACTGGTTTGGGGCATTTAGATAAATTGACTTCTAAGCTACTCGATCCAAGCTCGGTGGCTGAAAAAGCTCAAAGTCAAATGATTGAAAACGCTATTTCGTATTTAGACGCTGAATTTATTGCTGAATATGAGTATATGAAAAAGCGTACGACCAACCTGAATAACGATCATTTGAGTACCATGCAAGTCCATTATTTATATATGCGAAGCTTTTTTAAAGACCTTAAACCGTCTAAAAAAGTCGCTGAAATTACGGCTTATTATCAAGGACAGGCTCAGCAATACTGGAAAAATAGAGATTTATATACCCAAGGGATGCTTTCCTTGGTATTGCATCGCATGGATGACACCACAACTGCCAATGCTATTATCAAATCTTTAGATGAAAACAGTATTACCAGCGAAGCCTTAGGCATGTACTGGAAAGAAAATACCAACTCTTGGTATTGGTATCAAGCACCTATAGAAACGCAAAGTTTATTGATTGAAGCCTTTTCTGAAATTCAAAATGATCTGGCTACAATTGATAATTTAAAAATATGGTTGTTGAAAAATAAGCAAACTAACCAGTGGAAAACCACAAAAGCTACTACTGAAGCTGTCTATGCGCTTCTATTACAAGGTAGCGATTGGTTGTCGGTTACTGATGCCGTTGAAGTTTTAATAGGTGGAGAAAAATTAAATGCCTCCAAACTAGAAAATGTAAAAATAGAAGCAGGCACTGGCTATTACAAAACCTCTTGGAATAAAGATGAAATAAAGCCTAAAATGGGCGAAATTGAAATGAGTAAAAAAGGAAATGGCATTGCTTGGGGCGCTTTACACTGGCAATATTTTGAGGACTTAGATAAAATCACCTCGTCGGAAACACCCTTACAACTAAAAAAGAAGTTATTTCTTAAAAAAAATACCGCCACAGGAGAACAGCTCAGCGAAATAAGCTCTCAAACAAAACTCAATCTTGGCGATTTAGTTCGAATACGAATTGAATTGCGGGCTGATCGTGATATGGAGTTTATTCACATGAAAGATATGCGCGCTGCTGGTTTTGAGCCCATCAATGTATTGTCTCGCTACAAATGGCAAGATGGTTTAGGCTACTATGAAAGCACAAAAGACGCCAGTACCAATTTCTTTTTTGATGATCTCCCCAAAGGCGTCTATGTTTTTGAATACGATGTACGGGTAAATAATGCAGGAGAATTTAGCAACGGAATTACCACTATTCAAAGCATGTATGCTCCTGAGTTTAGCAGTCATAGTGAAGGGGTTCGGGTGAACATTTCTGCCGAATAATTTTAGTAATACTACCTGATTGTGAGCTTGTTTTTTCGCACTAGAAATGCATCAATTGGCAACAACTTTCTAAGTCTTATCGATATTAAGATACTCGTTAAAGCCTAGCTGCTTGTGCTTAAATCATCCTCATGGTACTGGGCCATTGGGCAAAATGCAGTAAACCAATAGTCGGTTTTTATAGCTATTAAGGTAGCTTACAAACTCATTTTATCTTTAAAAATATAGGATTGTCTGCGTGACACCTCTACTTCTTCGCCATTATTCATGACTAATTTTAATTTTCCATTGAACCAAGGAACTACATTTTTTATATGATCCATGTTGATGATTTGCTGCCTATTCACCCTAAAAAAGTTTTGCTCCGGCAGTTTTTCTTCAACTTGATTTAAAGACTTATACAACATAGGTTTTTGATCTTGAAAATACACTCTAGAATAGTTTCCGACGATCTCAAAAAGTAAAATGTCACCGATTTTTACCAACCAACACTTTTCACCGTCTTTTATGAAAATCTGACTGCTATTTGTTAATTTTTCTATGGATGATGTTGCGCTTGATCCCGTGGTACCGTCTAATTTAATTTTAACCTTCTCAATAGCCTGGCCAAAACGTTTATCATTTATAGGTTTTAATAAGTAATCGAGGGCATTATATTCAAAAGATTTAATCGCGTATTCATCAAAAGCAGTCGTAAAAACAGTAATGGGCACCTCATCTAACATTTCTAACAACTCAAAACCATCTTTTTCGGGCATATTAATGTCTAACAGCAACAAATCGGGTTTTGTGGCATTAATCAATTCAAAACCATTGTCAACATTTTCGGCTTCACCTACCAACTCTACATCTGGGTGCTGTTTTAAAAGCTCTTTAATCTCATTACGTGCTAAACGAGAATCTTCAACAATAACTGTTTTTATAGTTTTCATAGGCTTGGTATTTTAATAATGGCGACCACCTGATCTTCAATTTCATTCAAAGAAAATTCAGCTTTAGCGCCATAGAGCAGACGTAAGCGTTGCTGAATATTTTTTAGACCCAATTTAGTAGAATTTTCACTCATCGTCAACTTACCTGTATTCCGAACTTCAATAATCAAATATTCATGGGTTAGGCTAGTTGTTAAACCAATAACACCTCCATTTTTTAGATTGGCAATTCCGTGTTTAGCGGCATTCTCCACTAATAATTGAATAATCATAGGTGGAATTTGCAGGGATAAGCTATTCGGATCTATATTCTTTTGATAGTCTAAACGGTCTTCCATCTGTATTTTAGCTAGGGCAATATAGTTATCCACCATTTCTAGCTCTTCACTCAGTGCAATTGCATCCACTGTATTTTTAGATAAGGCATACTGCAACATTTCTGATAGTTTGGTAATCATTTCTCGTGATTTTTCTACATCTTCTAGCATTAAACCTCTAATATTATTCAGGCTATTGAACATAAAATGGGGATTCACTTGCCCTTTCAAGGTATTTAACTGTGCTTCTTTTAAGGTAGATTGTAGCTCTAAATTCTCTAATTTGTTTTTATTTATACCTATAATAAATTTGATACCCAAGTAAATAATAGTCCACCCCAGTAGGATAATAGAAGTACTCACAAGGCTATATAAAAAAGACGAATTTTCATGAAACCATTGTTTTTCTAGAGGTGTTTTTTGCCAAATTAGTTCATAAAAATAATCGGTGAATGTAAATAGCAAATAGTACGCTGCTACGCATGCTATAAAACTAAAAAATATTTTACCTAGATTTTTTTCGTTGAAACTATTAAAATCTATATGCTGTTTCAAGTAATAACGGTACCCACTTGTTACCAGAATAGCTACTGCAGTTCCCGTAAAAAAAGAATAGACTTTATAGGTATTTGAAAGTTCCGGAATAATGAACATCACAGAACTCAACATGCTCCAACCCACGAGCTGTAGCACCCAAAAAAGTAATTCAGAATACTTATTTTTTAAGTCCATCTAAGCCTGAGGTTTTGCGATTGCCTTTATAGGCAAAACCACCCATAAGGTATGGCTGTCTATTTCGTGATTCGACATAAAACTAGCTTCATTACCATACAATAATTTTAGCCGCTGTTTTAGGGTGTTTTCTAATACTTGACGAGGCTTAGTCAAGGTCATGGTACCTGTGTGTAAAATACTTATTTTTAGCCTCTGGTTTTTTACTTCACTTTTCAAGCGAATCGTATCTTCATTCTTAGTGCCAAGCACACCATATCTTGTCGCCAATTCGATCATATTAGGCAAGAGTAAAGGTGGTACTTGTAAAGATAATGTCTCGGGAGCTACATCGTAATTCGTGTGCAATTTTTTCTTGTTATCAATCATTAATAAGTCCATATAGTTTTTACTAATGACTATTTCATCCTCTAAAATAACGGTATTAATATCGGTTTTAGTTAATGAGTATCGAAGCAATTCAGATAGGGTAGTCAACATGTTTCGCGCTTGTTTTACGTCTTCTAACATTAAGCCCTTGATGTTCGTTAATGCCGTAAAAATAAATTGTGGATTAATATGGCCTTTTAAGGTATTTAGTTGCGCTTGTTTTACCTGATCTTTTAAACGTAAACGCCGTATTCTTTCGTTGTTAGAATTTCGAATGAGTTTTATGATGTAAAAGAAAACTGTCCAACCCCCTAAAATAATCGAGTAAATAATATACTTACCAAAGGCATTTGGCTCGGTAGGTGGTTTGTTGAAAATTTCTTTACTATCTACAAAAACAAGTTTGGCAAATTTTCCAACACCATAACCCGCATAATAGGTAACCGTGGGAATTAATAGAGCTGCAATAAAGACGGCAACAACTATTTTAACCAACATTATTGGTTTAAAATTTTCTAATGGAGCAACTTTATTTAAAACCCAACGCAATAAAGAAGTCATTATAATAAATACGACCATATTCCCTATGGTGATTACCAAAATGCCCTTCCAATTTTCACTTAAATTAGCAACAGTTGCCAAAAACAAAGAAAATGCTCCCCAACCCAAAAACTGTAGAATCCAAAATAAATTTTTAGAAATAAATCGTTGCATCAATGCTGTTTAATTACTAGAGATATTGCAAGTTGTTGTTTGGCTTACTGTCTTTTAAAGCAAGATAAGACTTAAAATAAGTTCTATTATAATTTTGGCTAAAGATATCATGGTTTTAAATTTTAAAGATTATTGCTTACCAGCACATAAAACTACTAGGTATTCGGTTCCTTTTAGTCACAAATATGGCGAACGGTAAATTCGACCTAGTGAACGGTAGGCTAAAGATGCTTTTCATCCTATTTTAATAGTGAGCAATCTTCAATACTCGCTTTCGTACAATTTTGGGAACCCTTAAATTTTAAAATAATAAGAGGGGTTTCTCAAAATTCTAAATCCTGTCAGGCTTTTAAAATGGTATCGGTTTGAGCCTCAAAATTTACTGTATGGCAATTCATAGCGCTGGCCAAGGCTTAAGCTATCCTCTTTTAAAGAGGTAATACCGTACAAGACTATTATGGGTTTAACGGTTTCACAGTCAGATTTATGTTATCAACTCTGCCATTATATCATTAGAATCCCTGCTACTAGAACGAGCAAACACGATGATGTCAACAGTAATTTTAACAAAACACGAAAAGCGCATCAAGAATAATGGCAATGAAGTGCAGTAGCTCCTGTACTACTACTATAATGTTAGGACTATTTTATTTCTGGAGGATACTTTGCAAAAACTTTATTCGTAATTGCTCTTAAATTTTCTTCGCGCACCCGAGGAGATACGTTTTCTTTAAAAGGACTTGCACCAACGGCCTGCCAAAACAAGACATCTTTTTGGCTGTCCACAAAATCGAACTTTATTTCACGCTCTAGTTTTGGTTGTCCTACGGGAATACCTATAGAAATACCACCGCCTACATTTCGACCAGCACCACCAAGACCAACACCTACATTGTTATTCTGTGTGGCGCTATAGGAAGCACTTTGAATATTGATATAAAAATCGGGTTCTTCCGAGTATAATATACCTTTGGCCAGCATTGTAGAATCTACCAGCACCAATAGTCGCTGCGTGTCTAAATCACTTAAGCCTGTTTGCATCTCTGGCAAATAGCTATAAGTAGTATAGCTTGCAAAGTCTGCCTTTTTATCATAATCATAATTCACACGGACAGTTGTACATGAGATGAAAGAAAAAACCATTAAAAAATAAACGAGCTGTTTCATGGAAAAAAAATTATTAGGACGTAAGATCATTAAAGATAAGTCATACGATTTTCAAATACAATAATCGCACAAGAAACAGTTGGCCACTAACGGTGAGTCGTAAAACTACTAGTTTTGAGTGCGGCTTTCACGTGAAGTAAAAGTACTTAACGAGCTTTAGTCGTTTAACATTTTCCAAAGTGTATCTTTAAGTTCCGTTAGGCCCATTTGTGCTACAGAGGAAATAAACATAAAGGATACGCCAGTAAGTTGAGACTCTAATTCTGTTTTCATTTCAGCTTTCAACTCTTCATCGAGCATATCGCTCTTAGAAATGACTACCAAACGTGCTTTATCTAGCATTTCCGGATTATACCTACGTAATTCATCCAAAAGAATTTCGTACTCTTTTTTAATATCTTTACTATCTGCTGGAATTAAAAATAATAGCGTAGAGTTACGCTCAATATGTCTTAAAAAGTAATACCCTAAACCTTTACCTTCGGCAGCACCTTCAATAATTCCAGGAATATCTGCCATCACAAAACTTTGAAATTCACGGTATTTTACAATCCCCAAATTTGGTTTCAAGGTAGTAAATTCATAATCCGCAATCTTAGGTTTTGCCGTGGTTAAAACAGAAAGTAAGGTCGACTTTCCCGCGTTCGGAAAACCTACTAAACCTACATCAGCTAACAATTTTAATTCCATAATGATGGCCAACTCCTGCCCCGGAATTCCTGGCTGAGCGTATCTTGGTGTTTGGTTTGTGGCTGTTCTAAAGTGCCAATTACCGCGACCACCTAAACCTCCGGGAAGAATTATTTTTTCTTCACCTTCATCTGTTATCTCCATGATAACCTCCTCGGTTTCGGCATCTTTAATTACGGTACCTAGTGGTACGTCTAAATAAACATCTTCTCCATCGGCTCCTGTACTTCTACTCTTTGCCCCATGTTCTCCATGACCAGCTCTAAAACTTCGGCTAAATTTAAAGCTTAGCAAGGTCCATAAATCTTTATTCCCACGAATAATCACATGGCCTCCACGACCGCCATCGCCCCCATCAGGACCACCTTTCGTTATAAATTTTTCACGATGTAAATGAACAGAGCCTTTACCACCGTTTCCCGATGTTAAATTAACTTTTACATAATCTACAAAATTGCCTTCTGTCATGGTGTTTTAAATGTGTTGTATGATAAGCCTTAAATTTATCCTTGAGCTTTTTAGCGCCAGTTTCAAGAACTTAGACTTTTTCTTTTTTCAGGCCCGAGAATTCGGGATTGATTCTTAAATTTAATTTGGTTTACACTGTTCTGAGATTTTACTCAAAGCGTATACTTGATAACCGTACCGCTTAAAGTTTATCAATAACCGATTTAATTCTTTTAGTAATCTCCGCTATGTCGCCAATACCGTTAACACTATAAAACTTGTTTTTACCTTGGTAATAGCTTATTAAGGGTGCCGTTTTATCGTTGTATTCTTCAAAACGATTTCGAATTTTAGTTTCGTCTTGATCATCTGCTCTACCACTTACTTTTCCTCGGCCTACAATACGCTGAATTAAAACCTCATCATTGGCTTCAAGCGCAATCGTAGCATTTATTTTCATGTCTTTTGAATCTAAAAAAGCATCTAGTGCCTCGGCTTGAGCTGTAGTTCTCGGGAAACCATCAAAAATAAAACCATTAGCATCGGCATTTTTGTCAACCTCATCTTCAAGCATTTTAATGGTCACTTCGTCCGGTACTAAATCACCTTTATCCATATATGATTTCGCCAACTTACCCAATTCCGTATCGTTTTTGATATTGTATCGAAAAACATCACCCGTAGAAATATGCTTTAAATTATATTCTGATTTTAAAAATTCTGCCTGTGTGCCCTTGCCAGCACCTGGTTTTCCGAATAGCACAAGATTAATCATAGTATTTTGGTTTAGTTGGTAAACTTCATTTAAATTTCTACCTAGCTCTTTATAATCTAGGCCGTAACCCACAATAAATTTGTCTGGAATTTCCATTCCTACATAATCTATATTGTATTCTCCATTATATACCGTTGGCTTATGGAATAGGGTGGCAATTTTAAACTCTCGGACATTTGAATTTGAAAATAAATGCACCAGCTCTTTTAAAGTACGTCCGGTATCTATAATATCTTCAAGAATAATAACACTTTTACCTTTTACATTTTCTGGAACATCTAACAGTGTTTCTACAATACCTGTAGAGGTCAACCCACTGTATGAACTTAATTTTACAAAAGAAACTTCACAAGGATGCTGATATTGCTTTAAAAAATCAGCTACAAACATAAAAGAACCATTCAAAACACCTACAAAAATAGGAGTTTCCTCTTTATAATCGGCAGCAACTTTCAATGCCACCTTTTTTACAGCAGCCTGAATTTGTTCCTGACTTAAAAATGGTTTAAAATGTTTGTCGTGCAGTTGTATCACCTTTATTTTTTTAAGAACGACAAATATAGTATTTTGATTTCTCTTTTTTGCGCTAAGTAAGGTCGTTTTAAGAAATCGGTGTATTTTTGTAAAGAACATAGAATTCATTTCATCATATGCCAAATCAAAATTCAACAAGCTATTTTTCGTCGGACTTTAAACTCGGAATATTAGGAGGTGGGCAACTAGGAAAAATGTTACTCTACGAGACCAGAAAATTTGACATTCATACCAAAGTATTAGAATCCTCTAAAGATGCACCGTGCAACATTGCTTGTGACGAGTTCATTATTGGTGATTTAATGAATTTTGATGATGTGTATCAATTCGGAAAAAAAGTAGATGTTTTAACGATTGAAATAGAAAACGTAAACCTTGATGCTCTAGAAAAACTAGAAGATGAAGGTTTAAAAGTATACCCTCCTGTAGACACCTTAAAAACCATACAAAATAAGGCCAGGCAAAAGTTATTTTATGTAGACCATGATATACCTACAGCCGAATTTTCACGATTTGCCTATCTAAGTGAAATAAAAGACAGCATTACCAATGGTGGTATTGAATTTCCCTTCGTTTGGAAAGCAACGCAGTTTGGGTATGACGGTCAAGGCGTTAAAATAGTGCGTAATTTTCAAGATTTAGAAAATTTACCCAAAGGTGAATGCATTGCTGAGGCGATGATTCCGTTTAAAAACGAACTTGCCGTTATTGTAGTTCGTAACCTAAAAGGTGAAGTGGTCACCTATCCTGTTGTGGAAATGGAATTTCACCCAGAAGCCAACCAAGTTGAATACGTAATTTGTCCTGCACGAATTGAAGAAAGCGTGGCTAGAAAAGCCACGGAGATCGCTTTAAAAGTATCGGAACAAATGAAGCATATTGGTATTTTAGCGGTAGAAATGTTCCAAACTACAGACGATCAAATTTTAGTAAACGAAGTAGCACCAAGGCCACACAATAGCGGTCATTACAGTATTGAAGCAAGCTATACCAATCAGTTTGAACAACATATAAGAGCTATTTTAAATTTACCTTTAGGCAGTACAGCAAGTAAGGTAGCTGGGATTATGGTGAATTTAGTAGGTGCCGAAGGTTATACCGGCGATGTTATTTACGAAAACATGGAAGAAATTCTAAAACTCGAGGGCGTAACCCCACATATTTATGGTAAAAAACAAACCCGTCCATTTCGTAAAATGGGTCATGTGACCATCGTTAATAAAAATCTTGGCTTGGCAAGAGTTATTGCTCAAAAAGTAAAGGAAACGATAAAAGTGATAAGTAAATAAAGCAACTGTTGTGAAAAATACATGAATTGAATTTGGGTGATGAATTATGCTAGGCCTATCGTATAAGCAGATTTTGCCTGTACCAGTATTCCAACCCAACATAGAAAATTCTTGTTGTAACTAGAAAAATAGAATTATGAGTAAAGTAGCCGTAGTGATGGGAAGTACAAGTGACCTTCCTGTTATGCAAGAAGCCATTGATATTTTAAAAGGTTTTGATATAGAGGTTGATGTAGACATTGTTTCTGCACACCGTACACCCGAAAAACTATACGATTTCAGCAAAAACGCCCACTTAAAAGGCTATAAAGTAATCATTGCTGGCGCTGGTGGTGCAGCACATTTACCGGGCATGGTTGCCTCCATGTCTCCCCTACCTGTAATTGGTGTTCCTGTAAAAAGCAGCAATTCTATCGATGGTTGGGATTCGGTTTTGTCTATCCTTCAAATGCCAGGTGGTGTCCCTGTAGCTACCGTTGCGCTTAACGGCGCTAAAAATGCAGGTATCTTGGCGGCTCAAATTATTGGTGCTTCAGACAAATGCGTGCTAGATAAAATTATTTTATACAAAGAAGGATTAAAACAGAAGGTCGTTGAAGGTGCAAAGTTAATTCATAAAGAAAAGTGAATAATTCATACATAGTAGTTTGCTGATGGTAAAAATTACTAGCATTTTAAATCTTAAATAAGAAACCTAAACATTTTTTTTGCCATCAACGGGCAACGAACAACGAACAACGATACAATGAATCCACTTTTAACCCCTTTTGATACAGCCCCATTTTCTCAATTAAAAAATGAACATTTTATGCCTGCCTTTGTGCAAGCCATTGCCGATGCCAGAGCTGAAATTGATGCAATTACAGAGAATAAAGAAGCTCCAACATTTAAAAATACTATTGCTGCACTTGATTATTCGGGCAAACAGCTAGATAGAATTTCAAGTGTATTTTTCAATCTTAATTCGGCAGAGACCAATGATGAAATTCAGAAAATAGCGCAAGAGATTTCGCCTCTATTATCAGAGTTTGGAAACGACATTACTTTAAATATTGATTTATTTAAAAGGGTAAAAGCAGTTTACGATCAAAGAGCATCTTTAAATATTACGGTAGAAGAACAAACGCTTTTAGATAAAAAATACAAGGGTTTTAGCCGAAATGGTGCTAATTTATCCGAAGATAAAAAGAAAAGATTACGGGAGATTGATGCAGCATCCGCTAAACTAAAACTCACTTTTGGTGAAAATGTATTGGCAGAAACCAACACCTATCAAATGCACCTCACAGATGAAGCCGATCTTGACGGCTTACCAGAGGGTGAAAAGGAAGCCGCAGCACAATTAGCATCATCAAAAAATAAAGAGGGCTGGCTCATAACATTAGATTATCCAAGTTATATTCCCTTTATGAAATATGCTACGAATAGAAAATTACGCAAAGAATTATCTATTGCCTTTGGAAGTAAAGGTTTTCACAATGATGCTTTAGACAACCAAGAAAACGTATTAAAAATTGCCCGTTTACGCCATGAACGAGCACAACTTTTAGGATATAAAACCCATGCGCATTTTGTACTAGAAGAGCGTATGGCAGAAACCCCTGAAAAGGTTCAAGAGTTTTTAAACGAATTATTAGCTAAAGCAAAACCTGCAGCCGTTAAAGAGTTTGAGCAGCTACAAGATTTCGCCAAAGAGTTAGATGGTATTGAGCAACTTCAAAAATGGGATGCCTCGTACTATGCAGAAAAATTAAAGCAAAAACTATTCGATTTAGATGACGAAAAACTAAAGCCTTATTTTAAATTAGAAAATGTGATCGCTGGCGTTTTTAAAATTGCTGAGAAACTATTTGGCTTAAAATTTGAAGAAGTTTTTGATATCGACACCTACCATAGTGATGTAAAAACATATCGCATCTATGATGAAAATAAAAAATTAGTTTCTTTATTTTATGCTGATTTTCACCCTAGAGCCGGAAAACGTGGTGGTGCTTGGATGACTTCATTTAAATCGCAATATGTAGAAAATGGCCATAATATACGCCCCCATATTTCTAACGTATGCAATTTTACCAAACCCACAGCCAGTAAACCCTCTTTGCTAACCTTTAATGAGGTCACTACCCTATTCCATGAATTTGGACATGGCTTGCACGGCATGTTGGCTAATACGGTATATCCTAGCTTATCGGGAACATCGGTGTACTGGGATTTTGTAGAATTACCAAGTCAAATTTTAGAGAACTGGTGTTACGAGAAAGAAGCCTTAGCTCTGTTTGCTACTCATTACGAAACTGGAGCCCTAATTCCGATGGAATTAGTGCAAAAAATAAAAGATTCTGCCACCTTCCAAGAAGGCATGCAAACCTTACGACAGTTAAGCTTTGGGATGCTCGACATGGCATGGCATGGCGCAGACCCAACAGACATCACCGATGTAAAAGCACATGAAGATGAAGCTTTTAAAGGGACTGATTTATACCCTGCTACACCCGAAACCTGTATGAGCACCTCATTCGCTCATATTTTTCAAGGAGGCTATTCTTCTGGCTACTACAGCTATAAGTGGGCAGAGGTTTTAGATGCTGATGCCTTCGCCTATTTTAAAGAAGAAGGAATTTTTAATAAAGAAGTGGCTACCAAGTTTAAAGATCATATTTTATCAAAAGGGGGTACGGAAAACCCGATGGACTTATACAAAAAATTTCGTGGTGCTGAACCCAAAATTGAACCGCTTTTAGAGCGTGCAGGGTTGTTATAGCAGTCGCTTTACGATTGCCCTAAGTACAGACTATCACTTTGGCCACAAGCCGCAAAAGCAACTGGAACGAATGAAGAAAATTTTACTTATGTTAACGATTCTAGTAATTTCTAGTTGCGTAGAGAAAAACAGCACAGCTTCTGAGCAAATAACGAAGTACTTCGACGGCTTTAAAAATTCGGACTATAGCCAAATAAAAAGAACATTAGCGGATAGTCTCATGACTACTGAGGGAGACCATACCATGGTCTTTTCGCGTGAAAGTTATTATGAAAAATTTAAATGGGATTCTGTCTTTAAACCCACGTATTCATTGGTTAAGATAGAAAATCAAGGGGAGCAATCTATTGCTACGGTTTCTTTAAGTTCTATAAAACTGGAATTTTTAAAGAATAGCCCTATGACTTGTCGCTATGAGTTTCATTTTAAATCAGGAAAAATTACCAAAATTAAAAACTTAGCTTGTAGTGATGCCGATTGGGAAGTATGGGAAAAACAAGTAGACTCTTTAGTTTATTGGGTGAAGCTTAATCACCCTGAACTAGATGGTTTTATTTATGACTTAAGTATGAAAGGTGCTCTAGACTACCTGAGAGCCATAAAATTGTATACCAGCCGCCAAATTATTCCAACAGAATAAATGCCCACTACGAACCACTAAAGAAAAACTACTCCTCCCCTTGTCACAAACTCTAAAAACTATGGAATCTTGAATTTTCTATTCGATTTTTATTTATTAACTTTCCTGTTTTCAGCGCATTAAAGCCTACATAGGCCAATTGAAAATAACCAAAACTAAAGGATGAAAAAAAAGCAACCTAACCTAAGGCGATCATTATACGCTGTATTTACTTTGGTGGCGTTAGTTATCTTAGTTGATTTTGTTGCTCCAGGAAAAATTGTAAATGACGACATTATCGATGTGCAACAGGTTCGACAAAACTATTATAACGCTGCTAGAAACTACCATTATTCCTACAAAGTAATCACTAGGGAACATAAATTTTTAGTGACCCAAGATTTTGCTGCCATAGAACTGAAAAATAAAAAAATCGAATACGCTGTTTCTCCAATATTTAAAGAGGTAAACTGGTATAGGTTACTTGTATCTGAAAATAAATCTTTTTATTCTTTAAGAATTGCATCAGGACTCGTTCTTCCCTTGCTCACCATGATTTCAATTTTTTTGGCTTATGTATATGACAAGAAAATAGGCAGCTTAGTTTTTATACTTCAGATACTATTGATAGCAGATCTCATGTTATTGATGACCTAAATTTGGTCGCTAGGGTCTGCCGTGATCTAGCACTTTCCCTAAATTTTTTAGAGGAGCCCTATTTAAAGTCCTTAGTTTTCAAGATAGGTTTTTTTTAAATGCTAGAGAATAGCTTGAAAGAAATTGACTCGCATCAATCTTAGTAAACGTCCTTCGAGGAAATAGAACTTAAAAAATTAAATTCTTCCTTAAATTTTGCTTTACTAATAATTATTTGTCGAATTTAGAGCTGTCCTAAAAAGTAAAAACCTGTAATTGTGCTTTCTAAAAAGTATACCAATGGAAATCAAAGAACTAAAAAAAAGATCAAATATCGCTGAAAATAAAAAGCTAATAAGTGCTTTTACGCAATACAACGAACTGTTAAAGGAATTGAAAACAAAAGAACTTTCTGATCAACTTATCATGTCTATCAATATGAAAATAGATGACATTAACTTTATTTCAGGTTCAGAAAAAGAGTGGGGAAAACAAATAAGAAAGAGTCAGTCAAGTATTCTGAGCTTACTCGAGAAAGAGCTTAAACTGGTCACAAAAAATCACTATAGAAATACTTGGCTCGCCCTTGGCATGGCCGCATTTGGGATTCCTATTGGTGTTGCTTTTGGAGCAATTCTTGGAAATATGGGATTCCTTGGCATTGGGCTACCTATTGGAATGGCCGTTGGTATAGGGATAGGCACCAAAATGGACCAAAAAGCATTCCAAGAGGGAAGACAAATTGACTTAGAGATAAAATCATGATTCGCAACCATTTATACACCTATTATAAATTATGAAAAAAACAATCCTACTACTTTTATTCAGCATATGCTTTTCTTTGATAAAGGCACAGACCAATTATTTCCCAGATGCAAATTGGCAAGTAAAGTCAGCAGCTGAAATGAAGTTGAATAAGGCTTTTTTAGACAGCGCCGTTACTTTTGCTTTAAATAATGAAAACAAAATGGAGCGAGATTTACGAATTGCTAATCTCAAAGCCTATGCAAGAGAACCCGATTATAAAATGTTAGGACCAATGAAAGAACGTGGGGGTCCAGCGGGTCTGATTGTAAAAAACGGCTATATCGTAGCCCAATGGGGAGGTATTCATCGTGTGGACATGACCTTTAGTGTCACAAAAAGTTTTCTTTCGACTATGGCTGGGTTAGCCATAGACGAAAAACTTATAAGGAGCGTCAATGACAGTGTAAAAAATTATGTTTGGGATGGTACTTTTGACGGGAATCACAATAAAAAAATTACATGGGATCATTTGCTAAACCAGTCTTCTGATTGGAGCGGAACGCTATTTGGACTGCATGATTGGGCAGACCGACCGCCTAGAGAAGGGAGTATTGATGATTGGAAATACAGGAAGCTCAACGAACCTGGAACTGTGTATGAATACAATGATGTACGGGTTAACCTGTTGGCTTATTCTTTACTTCAAGTTTGGAGAAAACCATTGCCTGCCCTACTTAAAGAAAAAATCATGGATCCTATTGGAGCTTCTACAACATGGCGTTGGTATGGGTATGAAAATTCGTTTAGCAATGTGGATGGCATCATGATGCAGTCGGTCAGCGGTGGTGGTCACTCAGGGGGTGGTATCTTTATAAATGCCATAGATCAAGCTAGGTTTGGCCTATTATTTTTAAGAAAAGGCAAATGGAAAAATCAACAATTAATTTCGGAGAAATGGGTGCATATGGCCCATCAACCTTCAGCTGCACAGGGCAATTACGGATATATGTGGTGGCTGAATACCGATAGAGCAGGCAATTTAGGTAAAGAATGGAAAGAAGTTTCTTCTGATGTATACTTCGCCGCTGGTTTTGGCGGTAATTTTATTGTTATTGATGAGGCAAATGACTTGGTGGTGGTAACACGCTGGATGGACAACAGAAGCATGGGCGAGTTTATGCATTTAGTAAACCAAGCCCTAACAAAATAAGTAATTTGCAAGAAAGTATTTATTCGCTATATCAGTTTTGAGCTTTGCTTGGGTTTGATACGGCTTATAACCTAAGGTATTAAGAAAGTTACACCTAATTAAAATGCACCACTACAACCTGCACATTCTTTTTTATCTTCGTAGCCATGAATAAGCTTGAAATAAGGACGGTTAATGTGGTACAATACATAAAACCTTTACGCGAAGGTGGCTCTATGCCCGCCATTGTAAAGGCTGATGATGGCTTTCTCTATGTATTAAAATTTCGAGGTGCAGGGCAAGGCAAAAAAGCTTTGATTGCCGAACTTTTGGGTGGCGAACTTGCTCGGGCTGTCGGGTTAAAAATACCTGAATTGGTATTTATGCATTTAGAAGATACCTTTAGCCAAACCGAACCGGATGAAGAAATTCAAGATTTATTAAAGTTTAGCGTTGGGCTTAATCTGGGCTTACACTTCTTGTCGAGTGCAATTACTTATGACCCCTTGGTCTCTAAAATAGATGCCTTAACAGCATCAAAAGTATTGCTATTAGACAGCCTTATGAGCAACATTGATCGTACGGCCAAAAACACTAACCTGCTCGATTGGAACCGAGAATTATGGGTGATAGACAATGGTGCTAGTTTTTATTTTCACCATAATTGGAGTACGTATAAAAACCATTTAACGCGAAGCTTTCCAATGATTAAAGATCATGTGCTTCTAGAGCCTGCGACAGTTTTAACTAAAGCATCGCATGACATTCAACAAGCCTTGACGGATCAAAAAATAAAAGAGATTATCGCATTAATCCCAGAAGAATGGTTGCAAAATGAAACAGATACGATGACACCCAACGAAATGCGGCAGGCGTATTGGGCCTATTTGAAAGCAAAACTTGCGATGATTGATGTACTGGTAAAAGAAGCGGAAGATGCAAGATAGCGTAAAATACGAGTATGCCATTATCCGCATTGTGCCTAAGGTAGAGCGCGAAGAATTTTTTAATGTGGGGGTGATTTTATTCTGCAAATCAAAAAAATTCTTAGGGATGACTTACCATATCGATTCTAAAAAGTTAAGTAGTTTTTATTGTGAAAAAGACGATGAAGACCTCAACGCCTATTTAAAAGCTTGGGAACTGGTGTGTAAAGGAGAAGATTCTGGTGGTCCTATAGGCAAATTAGATCAGGTGGATCGTTTTCGTTGGTTAACAGCTTCTCGCAGTACCATCATACAAAGTTCAATGACCCATACGGGATTATGCATAGATCCAGAAAAAGAATTAGCGGCCATTTTTAAGGCCTGTGTGTTGTAAAATAGTAGTATGTGTTTAATGCTGCTTAATAACTTTCCTAACACAAAAAACCTTAAAGTATGGTCTTTGTGTTTGTGCCCCCACCCTTAGAAAGTAGTTGTTGACCAATTTATCGCACATTATAAAAAATACTCTTGTTACAATAGGTGAGAAATTGCGATACCCAATGTACTATTACATTCTAGCAAAAAATGACAAACCTAGCCAAGGTATTTTCATTTTAACCTAGGTCATTGGCATCAGCAGAACAGCGTTTATTCGGTTGTTATTCCCCAAAGACTTAATATTATTTAATTAGTCCTTTGTTTCTTGATAGGCCTGATAACCCCCTTCTAAATTCATAACAACATACCCTAAAGCGATTAATTTCTCAGCAGCCAGACCGCTACGCCGCCCAGACCTGCAATACAGATAAATAGTTTGGTCTTTGGGTAGTGCTTTATCTGCTTGATCTATAAAGTCTTCATCAAACCAATTAATGTTTATCGCATTCGCAATATGACCTTCTCTAAATTCTTCTGGAGTTCGTACATCAAGTAAAACCGCTTTACTTAATTCCTCTGTTGTCACGTCAGCCATAGGTTTTCCAGGTATTTGAGAGCAACCAAAATTCATGAAAAGAAACAAAAAGAAAACTACACCGTATTTCATATCTCGTTCAAATTGAAATTAAAAAAGAGTCTAAAATTAATACTATTTCATCAGAAAAAAATTAGATACCTTTGAAGATACTAAAAATATAGATGGTTACGAACACTTTGCATCCTGAAACTTGGGTTGATCAATATGCAGATTACCTTTTTAATTATGCTGTTTCGCGCGTAAGCGATGCGGAAATTGCTAAAGATTTGGTGCAGGACACCTTTATTGCAGGGCTAAAGTCTGCTAAAAATTTTAAGGGTGATGCTGCAGAACGCACTTGGCTTATCGCTATTTTAAAACGTAAGGTAATTGATCATTATCGTAAAATAAATTCTAACAAAGGCAAAGCTGAAGTACGTATGAACTACAGCAGCCAAACTGATGCTGAAGGCGATTGGTTAGAAGAAAAAGTGGCTGACCCCTATAGTTTATTAGAAAACGACACGCTTGAAAATGAAGAATTAGGCATCGCTATTCAAGACTGTATCACTAAACTTCCAAAAAAACAAGCTTTGGTCTTTACCATGAAAACTATTCAAGGGATAAGTACCGAGGATATTTGTAATGAATTAAATATCAATCCGTCTAATCTTTGGGTGATGATTCATAGGTCTAGAACAGCTCTTATGGAATGCCTTAATAAAAATTGGTTTAACGTATGAATTCTTGCGAAAAAGTTGCTATCATCTGCAACAAGGCTCAGTATCACGAAGCTACTTTACTAGAAAAGTTACAGCTTAAGTTTCATGTACTTATGTGTAAAAGATGTTCTAAATACACAAAAAAAAACACCAAATTATCAAGCTTATGCGACAAAGCAAACCTTCGGGCCTTATCGAAAGCTGATAAAATGAATATGAAAGAAAGCTTAAAAAAAACAACTTAAATAAAATACTGTATCCATAACAATATCCCAAGCCAAAAAATAGGAATCGCTTCAACCCAAAAAGAAGAAAAATAGCGTGATTGTTTTCTTTTTGTACTAAAAATAGTAAAACCCAAAATTAAAAAAAGAACTCCTTTTCCTATTAAATCGACCATCAAAAAAGTGTCTTTCAAAAAAGTTAAGACGTAAAACAGAAGTACACCAAACGAAGCGTAAATTTTTGTGTTGGTCACGCCAAAACGCTGTGGCAAGGTTTTTAATTTGGGCGCATCGTAGGCTAAATCTCTAATTTCAAAAGGAACTAATAAAATAAGCACTACTAAAAAACGCTGTAAAGTTTCTATCATCACATCCCAAGAAATAACTATATCTTCTTTTAAGGCAGGAAAAATGACCGTGGTTCCTGCCCAAATTAAGGCTACAATAAAAATTTTTAATCCTCCTAGGTTTCTGAGGTTCTTGGTATGCGGCAGAACGGGAATGGCATATAACCCCGTTAACAAAAGTATACCAAGTAAAAAATACCAACTGCTTTTATCTAAAAAACTAAGGTGATAGATGGCAATTAGCGAACAAAAAATACTGAATATTTGAATATATCTATGGTAGGGTGTAGCTACTAAAACATACTTTTTGGCTTCTACCCCATATTTTATAAAATTGTAGGCTGTGATTGTACCAAAAAAAACAAAAAAATTTAAATGTTTATCTATTGAAATGTTTAACAAAACATCGGTCGCATACAACAAAGAAACTACCGCTAAAGCTACGTGGATACTAGCATCAATATAAAAATTGAAAAACTGTTTTAAAAGCTTCATTAAACAAAAATAACGAAACTGTTTATAACCTCTGCTTTTGGTTAAAAACTTTAGCTTATACAATTCCTAAAAGGTCTTTTTTGAGTAAATTAATCCTTATTTTTGCAGCTTCAAATTCATCCAAAAAAAAATTTGTTTCATGAGGACAGACGTGTTTGCATCACGCCACATTGGCATCAGAGAAGAAGATCTTCAACACATGTTAGAAAAAGTGGGCGTTGAAAATCTAGAACAATTAATTTACGAAACCATTCCTACCGATATTCGTTTAAAAAATCCGCTGAAGCTAGAAGCAGCCATGAGCGAAAACGAATTCTTAGAACATATTCAAAAACTTTCAGAAAAAAATAAAGTTTTTTCTACCTACATAGGTTTAGGGTATCACGAAAGTATTACCCCCTCGGTGATCAAGAGAAATATTTTTGAAAATCCGGGATGGTACACCGCATACACGCCTTACCAAGCTGAAATTGCACAGGGTCGTTTAGAGGCTTTATTGAATTTTCAAACCATGATCTGTGACTTAACAGGCATGGAGTTGGCAAATGCGTCACTTTTAGATGAAAGTACAGCTGCTGCCGAAGCCATGACGATGCTTTTCGAAGTGAGAAGTAGGGATCAAAAGAAAAATAACATAAAGAAGTTCTTTGTTTCTGAGGAGTTATTACCGCAAACCAAATCACTTTTAAAAACAAGAGCAGTTCCTTTAGAAATTGAATTGGTTATTGGCAATCACGAAACCTTTGATTTTAGCAGTGATTTCTACGGCGCTATTTTACAGTATCCAGGAAAACACGGTCAAATTCACGACTATCAAGGCTTTGTGACTAAAGCTAAAGACAATGATATTAAAGTAGCGGTTGCTGCTGATATTTTAAGCTTGGTGCTTTTGCAAGCACCTGGTGAATTAGGCGTTGATGTGGTTGTCGGGACAACGCAACGTTTCGGAATTCCATTAGGATATGGTGGTCCTCATGCGGCATTTTTTGCCACAAAAGAAGAATATAAAAGAAGTATTCCTGGACGTATTATTGGTCGTACAATTGATACCGATGGTAACCCTGCACTCCGTATGGCCTTACAAACCAGAGAACAACATATTAAACGTGACAAGGCAACATCAAATATTTGCACTGCTCAGGTTTTATTAGCTGTTATGGCCAGTATGTATGCCGTATACCACGGACCTAAAGGATTAAAATATATTGCTAGCAAAGTGCATGCTTCAGCAGCAACACTGACTGATGCTTTAGAAAAGTTAGGGATATACCAAGCAAACAGCGCATACTTTGATACCATTACCGTTAAAGCAGACGCTAGTTTGGTAAAACCAATAGCAGAGCAACACGAAATAAACTTTTTATACAGTGAGGATAATAGCATCTCTATTTCGCTGAACGAAGCTACATCGCTACAAGATTTACAGGATATCATCAGTGTTTTTGCAAAAGCATTAGGAAAAGATGTTGTTCCCATAGACGACTTAACAACGGCCACTGCAATTCCTTCGAATTTAGCACGAACCACGCCTTTCTTAGAAAACGCAGTTTTTAACTCGTATCATTCGGAGACACAAATGATGCGTTATATCAAAAGGTTAGAGAATAAAGATCTAGCTTTAAACCACTCAATGATTTCTTTAGGTTCCTGCACCATGAAATTAAATGCAGCTACCGAAATGTTGCCTTTGGGTTCTGCGCAATGGAGCAACATACACCCATTTGTTCCTGTGGAACAAGCAGAGGGGTATCAAATTATGCTTGCTGAATTAGAAAAAGATTTAAACGAAATAACTGGTTTTGCAGGAACATCATTGCAACCTAATTCTGGAGCTCAAGGTGAATATGCAGGCTTAATGGTAATCCGAGCTTACCATGAATCTAGAAATGACGCACATAGAAACATCTGTTTAATTCCTGCTTCTGCTCATGGTACCAACCCTGCTTCGGCTGTTATGGCTGGAATGCAAGTTGTGGTTACCAAAACAGATGAAAAAGGAAATATTGATGTTGCAGACTTAGAAGAAAAAGTAGCGAAGCACTCCGATAATTTAGCGGCTTTAATGGTCACCTACCCTTCTACACATGGTGTTTTTGAATCATCAATAAAACACATTACCCAATTAATTCACGATAACGGTGGTCAAGTGTATATGGATGGTGCCAACATGAATGCTCAAGTAGGACTAACAAATCCTGCCACTATTGGGGCTGATGTATGTCACTTAAATTTACACAAAACCTTTGCTATTCCCCATGGTGGTGGTGGCCCAGGTGTTGGCCCTATCTGCGTGGCGAAACAACTGGTTCCATTTTTACCTGGAAATCCGATTATAAAAACAGGGGGGGACCAAGCAATAACGGCTATTTCTGCTGCTCCATGGGGTAGCTCTCTAGTGTGCTTGATTTCTTATGCCTACATAAAAATGTTAGGTGAATTTGGACTGAGACACTCTACCGAAATTGCGATTTTAAACGCCAATTATATCAAACACAGATTGAGTGGTAATTTTGAAGTTTTATATACTGGAGAAAAAGGTAGAGCTGCACACGAAATGATTATCGATTGCCGACCCTTTAAACAAAACGGGATTGAAGTTACTGACATTGCAAAACGCTTAATGGATTATGGTTTTCACGCACCAACAGTATCTTTCCCTGTGGCTGGAACCGTTATGATCGAGCCTACAGAAAGTGAAGGTTTGTCAGAATTAGATCGTTTTTGTGATGCCATGATTAGTATTCGCAAAGAAATTAATGAAGCTACAGAAGGTGATGCTGATAATGTGTTAAAGAACGCACCACATACACTAAAAATGGTAACCAATGATGCTTGGAATTTTCCATATTCTAGAGAAAAAGCAGCTTTTCCTTTGGCCTTTGTTAGTGAAAATAAATTTTGGCCATCGGTTCGTCGTGTTGATGATGCTTATGGGGATCGTAATTTAATTTGTACCTGCGCACCTATCGAAGCGTATATGGAAGCTTAAGAAGCTAATAAAATCAATATACACAAGCCCCTTTACCATCATGGAGGGGCTTTTTTTTGCGCTAAGCACACCTTAAACAGCCCTTGAACATCATGTTATTTGCTATGCATGCATAATAGTTGTTTCAATTTTTAATATCTTGCCATACCTTATCACAATACCAAAGCAATGAAAATCGGAATTACTGGAACAGGCTCATATATACCCGCTGTTTTAACTAAAAATTCAGCGTTTAATCATCACCAATTTTTAAATGACGATGGCACTCCCTTTGCCTATGAAAATGAGGTAATTATAGAAAAGTTTAAAGCCATTACAGGGATCGAAGAGCGCAGGTATGCCCCAAATACCTTAAACACCTCAGACATGGCTTTTTATGCTGCCGAAAAGGCGATTGCAGATGCCGGTATCGACAAAGAGACTTTAGATTATATTATTTTTGCTCATAATTTTGGCGATGTTCATCACGGCCAGTCGCAAGGAGACACCTTACCCAGTTTAGCGACCCGAGTAAAACACCATTTAAAAATTAAAAATCCAAAATGCGTCGCCTATGATATTCTTTTTGGCTGCCCAGGTTGGATAGAAGGGGTCATACAAGCTTACGCCTTTATCAAAAGTGGTCTGGCCAAAAAATGTTTAGTGATTGGCGCTGAAACCCTTTCTCGAGTCGTAGATCCATACGATCGCGATTCTATGATTTATTCTGACGGTGCTGGGGCTACCATTATTGAAGCTTCAGAAGCCAATGGTGAAATTTTAGCCCACGCTTCTGCCACCTATGCCTTTGATGAAGCTAATTTTTTATTCTTTGGGAAATCATATGCCCAAAATGACAACAGCGGTACGAAATACATAAAAATGCACGGTCGTAAAATCTATGAATTTGCCGTAACAAATGTGCCCAAAGCCATGAAAGAGTGTTTGGATGCCAGTGGACTTGCCATTACCGATGTCAAAAAAATATTCATTCATCAAGCCAATGAAAAAATGGATGAAGCCATCGTAAAACGGTTTTACAAAGCGTATGGCATGGCAATGCCTGAAGGTATTATGCCCATGAATATTAAAGAAAATGGGAATAGTTCCGTAGCCACCATCCCTACCCTTTTTGATATGGTTAAAAACGGAAAATTAGCCCCACATAGCGTCACTAAAGGAGATGTTGTTATCTTTGCAAGTGTTGGTGCAGGAATGAACATCAACGCTATTATTTACAGGTACTAATTTTTTTATTTACATGTACGAAAATACGTTTCCGAACACGCGTTTTAAGCACACCTTAGCATTTCTTCAAAAGCATATAGCGACTTCTGAATCTATTTTAGATTTAGGTGTTGAAAATCCATTTACAAAAATAATGGTCGCCAACCACTATGAGGTAGCGAACACACATGGCGAAGATTTAGATTTTGATTTCTCCAGTGTTATTGCTTCCGATGCCAAGGTGGTAACGGCTTTCGAAATTTTTGAGCATTTACTCGCTCCTCTTAACGTATTACGTGAAATAAAAGCAGATAAATTAGTCGCTAGTATTCCCTTGCGCTTATGGTTTTCACCCGCCTATCAAAGTAAAACCGACGCTTGGGATCGGCATTATCACGAGTTTGAAGATTGGCAATTCGACTGGCTTTTAGAAAAAGCAGGTTGGAAAATTATCGACCGTACTAAATTCACCAACCCCGTCAATAAAATAGGCCTGCGCCCTTTACTTCGAAAAGTTACGCCAAGATACTACTTGGTGTATGCGGAGCGCATGCCCTAATTTTGGTTCAGCTTCTTTTTTGTTACTTCTAGAATATATAACATATGTCAGATATATCTTAAATTAGCAGTATAAAGAACATATGTTTTATATACTATTGTTAGCGACAAGCGACCAAAAAACAATGTAACTACATGAAAATAATTGAACAATTACTATTCTTCATTTCTTGGACAATAATTATAGGCTTATCAGTTTATTTTCTTCTGGAAAATGTAGGTGTTTATTTTACTGGATATAGAAGTGATAGTTACATTAACAACCCGATTTGGGTAAGTTCCCACTTAATAGGTGGAACATTAGCATTACTATTTGGCCCCATACAATTCTCTAAACGGATTAGAAACAAATATTTGACTTTTCACAGACTGACAGGGAAAATTTATATCATTGGAGCATTTATAGCAGGTTTATCGGCGATTAGGCTTTCACTAATTAGTTCTTGCTTGCCTTGTAGAGTTTCACTCTTCATTTTAGCTATTTTGGTCCTTTTTACTACTTTTTCAGCTTGGTGGTGCGTAAAAAATGGAAATATCAAAGCACATCAACAATTTATGGTTCGAAGTTATATCTGCATACTTTCATTTGTAGCTGTAAGAATTGGAGGGATTATTCCTTTGGACTTTTTATTTGGACAAATTGAAGACCCAACATTTGGCAGAACTGTAAATGAGTATTTCTTTTCATTTGTCCCAATAATTTGTGGTGAAATATTTATGATTTGGATTCCAACATTAAAAAATATTAAAAGAAAAAAAAGTCGAATTAATACCAGTCGCTAACAAAGAACTGAGGTAAAAAACAACTCTTTTCTTCATTGAAGTAAGACACAATATTTAGGCTCATAGTTTCATTAAACTGATTCTTTGAGCTTTTTTAATTAGATTTTTTTCTAGTTATTTGGGTACCCTAATCTGATCATTTCCGTAGCTTTTTTTACAAAATGAATAGCACTATCTAAGAGTCTTAATAACTTTTTAATTTCCGTTCCACTGTTTTTGAACGGATAGTACTACCTTCTGAACTTGTAACGCTGATCATCAAATGGCCAATGTATATTCTAAAAAATTTACTGCCTTAGGTATAGTTAGATGATTTTTGAAAGGACCACCTTTGCATTTTCAAGGACTTAAAATCGAATTCTTAAAGCTTCACAACTGCCGACAGCTAGGAAACAATACAAAAAAATAAAGTGGTTTTAAATAGGGTCTAAATCAAATCCTCTACGTGTATAGCAAGCTTAATTCTCTCTTTGCTTCTGTCTTGCTCGTATCTCAATTTAAAGAAAAGCCGTGTATAATTCATTGTTAGTTATAGCCTACTAACCGAAGTCTTAACGGACTATATATCTGTAATTTATTTGCTAACTTAGTTGCTTAACCCCGCAACTAACCATATACAAATAGGTTGCCAGCAATTAAAGAAAACTGAGTTATATATAGAAAATTGAGATATGTAATAGTAGCATTTATCACAATTGGCACCTTTGTTTTAAGTTGTAAACAAGACAAAAACAATTCCGTAGTATCTGAAATTGTTGCTACCGAAACAAAGGTAACAGCACCTAATCCAGATGAAGAAAAAATAAAAACAACTATCAACAAATTGTTGTTCAATGCTGGAAATTATAATGTTTTGGCATTAGATTCGATGATCTCTGATAAGGCAATGCTTGGAATAAGCAGTTTAAAAGATGGAACTTGGTCTAATTCAGAAATAGCCATTAACGATTTCTTTGAAAGTGTAAAAAAGATGGAACGTAGTCCTTACTGTGAGATACCTAATGACTATGACATCATAATTACGAAAGGTCAGTTAGCTTTAGCACGAGCTGATTGCATTCTATACCGATGGGGAATTTCCCAAACAAGGGAAATAAACCATTTTACATTCATCAAAGAAAATGGGAATTGGAAAATTCTCAATATATCTTGGACTAAAGAGGAACTTTCTAAAAAAAAAAGAACTATGATTTAGAAATCTTTGCTCGTGGATATGCACAAGCTTGGTGTAGTCAAAGACCAAATTTTGTCTCATCCTTTTTCACTGAAGATGGCGTACTACAGATCAATGATGGCTCCTCGGCGAAAGGAACTGAAGCGATAACAAATGTTGCTAATGCATTTATGGAGACTTTTCCAGATATGGTTGTTTCACTTGACAGTTTGACCACCCAATCAGATAAAACACGATTTTATTGGACACTTACTGGAACAAATAAGGGCACCAATGGAACTGGAAATAAAGTTAAAATTAGCGGATTTGAAGAATGGACTTTGAACAAGGATGGACTAATCCAAGAATCAAAAGGCTATTTTGATCCTAAAGAATATGAGCGCCAATTGAACTTTGGCATCAACTAATCATAACTATTACCAACAAAATTACCCTGCATGTAATTAATTGCTTGTTGCTAGACTACTTAAAAAAATGACTGCAAATTCTATATACCACCTATATTTGTAAACTTTTATGGGCTATCACACAACTTTTCCTTTACAAAACCGTTAGCCAAAGCAAAATAACGATAAGAATTTACCTACAACGATGAAACTCTATTCCAGCCTTTCTAAAATTAGCTTTCTTAAAAAGTATTCCACTAAATTTTTGGCGATTGCGTTCTTAGGGATTCATATTCCGCTCATAGGATTAATTATATTCCTTACCTATAATGAAGGCGTTTTATCTCCGACAATCATATTGATTTTTACCTTAATTTTTACTTTGGGAGCCACTGCTGTTACTCTATTTATACTTAATAAACTGCTAGAACCCATTAAGCTGGCTAGAAATTCACTCCAAGCGTATTTAGAAAGTCAAGAGCTTCCTGCTTTACCTATCTATTTCAAAGACGAGGTCGGGGAGCTTTTAAAAGACCTACAATTTTCTATTGAAGTATTTGACAACCTTATTGATTCTAAACAACAAACAATCGCGATACTATCCCATGACCTTAGAAATCCTTGTGCGGGAATACTTATGTTAATCGATTTATTAAAGGAAGAAGAAAGCGCTAGCGAAAGAGAAATTATGATGACGAATATTAAATCACTGGCCAAACAGCAACTTGCTATCATGGAAAGCACCTTATCTAATCTAAAAAACGAATCTAAAACTCAAGGAAAATTAGAAAAGGTAGCATTAGATTTAAAGAAAATTATTACGGAAGTCATTAGTTCTCAAAAGGTGGCCTTAGATCAGAAGAAAATCAATTTAGAATTTAATTGTGATTCGGCATTAACCCTACGCGGAAATGAAACTGCATTCAGGCAAGTGTTCCTTAATTTAATCAACAATGCCATTAAATTTTCCCAAACCGATGGAAAAATTTGGATCAAGGCAGAAAAAACCAAATCGGAAATAAACATCGATATTATTGACCAAGGTTTAGGGTTTAAAAAAGAAGTATCAGAAGCCCTTTTTAAACCGTTTACAGAGCATTCTCGTTTAGGCACCAAAGGTGAGTCTAGCCAAGGAATGGGCTTGTTTATCACAAGAAGGTTCATTAATAAACATTCCGGCACATTAATGGCGAGAAGTGAGGGCCTGAACAAAGGATCAACGTTTTCCATTCACTTACCACTTACGTAAGGCTACCTTGAAGTATCCCTTCATGGTCGCCAACTAAAAAATGCTATAAAAGCAGTTCAATGCTTTATGAATTCAATAGGCTAATATTCTAGGCTTATGGCTATATTATCCTGATGCCTTAAGCTTTTTATTAAATTTTTACACAGGAATCTTTAATCTTGTATTATTAAGTTAAAGGAAGTGTTTAAAGCGCTTCATGGAAAACCTCCTAAATATTCCTTAGCCTGTTTCTTTTTGCTATCTTAGTACAGCCTAACGGTAATAAAGACGGTAACCTAGGAGATGAATCAACAATTATAGGACTTCTCTTATTAAAGAATTGGATAATTCAGCAACAAAAGTGACATCTTTCGGAATGGCATATATTAAGACTGAAAAATACTGGCCTTTACGACAGTTTGTTGTAACCGCTAATGAACAAACCTATCGTCATCTTATGGCATCCCTAGTAACAGGTAAACCTTGAGTAAAATATTACATTATGGAAAAAGCACTACAAACAATGATTGACAATATGCCTGAAAAAACAGGCAAGTCTTTGAACGAATGGAAAAAAAAATTAAAGACCAAGTCTTTTGTCAAGCATTCAGAAGCGGTAAACTTTCTTAAAAAAGAATATCAGGTAACGCACGGTTTTGCAAATACCATAGTTACATTGTCTAAAGAGGAGCATACAACACCCACCGACCTAGTTGAAAATCAATATGCCGGTAAGGAGAATTTAGTACCGATTTACGAGAGTCTAATAAAGGTGGTTAAATCCTTCGGTGCAGACATTACCATTACTCCAAAAAAAACAAGTGTAAGTATCATCAGAAAACGACAATTTGCCTTAATACAACCCGCCACCAAAACCCGTATTGATTTAGGCCTAAAATTAAATAACAAACCAACAACCGACCGACTTGAAAATTCAGGCCCATTTGGCACCATGTGTACGCACAGGGTAAAATTGTCTGAGCCTAGTGAGGTAGATACCGAATTAAAAAAATGGCTAAAAGAAGCTTACGAGCAAGCGGAATAAACACCCAGCCAAAAATTAGAAAAACCATTATTAATTTTAACACGCGCCAAACCTTGTTATTCCTTTAAAATTTGCCTCCAATATCAATCAATTAAACCATTACACATCACCGAAACGAAGAGCCGAATTGTACATCACTTATGCTTCTGCACTAAACCGTACATTTTGCAAAAACCTTGACCCAATTAAAAATTATGAACCTAATGAAAAATTACCTCTACAGTATTGCTTTTTTAATGCTCTTAATTGGCTGTAAAAACAATTCTTCTCAAAAGAACATAGCAGTAAATAAAGAACTGTTGTTGTACAATTTAAAGGTACTATCACACGACTCGATGCAAGGCCGATTTTTTGGCACCGAAGGGAATTATAAAGCCCAAAGATTCATCGCCAAACAATTCGATTCTCTTGGAATAAAACCGGCTTTCGCCTCCGGAAGTATTCAAAAATACCCTTACACCTTTTCCGGAGCTTTAAGACAAAGGCTATATCCTATTCTGAATGTATCCGAAGACTTTAGTAAGGTACCAGATACCACCGTAATAGGTGGTAATGTGGTCACTATGATTCCAGGAAAAAGTAAAAAGGTGATCGTCATTACCGGGCATTTAGATCATTTAGGCATAAGAGATACCCAAATTTATAACGGTGCTGATGATAATGCTTCTGGAGCTGCGGCATTACTTAGCATAGCCGATTATTTTAAAAACAAAGCCCCTCAGCATACTCTGATTTTTGCCGCAGTAGATGCCGAAGAAATTGGGTCTTTAGGAACTGAATACTTACTAAATAATTTTCCATTCCCTTTAGAGAGTATTGCTCTAAATATCAATATGGATATGATTGCGCATAATGATTCCTTACAACTGTTTGCTTCTGGCTTGTATCATTACCCCCATTTAAAACAAGCCTTAGATAATTTAAAATCAACGAATATAAACCTGCTTTTCGGTCACGACAATCCTAATGAAAATGGAGTGTCTGATTGGACTTTTCAATCAGATCACCGCGAATTTCACAAGAGGCAAATTCCGTATATTTATTTTGGTGTAGAAGACCATAAAGATTATCACAAGCCAACCGACACCTATGACAATAGCACTAAAGATTTCTACGTTGAAGCTGTGCGATTAATTATTGAAACTATCGAAGCATATGATACCTTTCTTGTAGCTCAAGATAACTAGTATAAAATTAATACCTCAAAAATAGGAGCTACGGCCAGCTAATTTTAACTGACTTTCTACTTGAAATTATTGAGATTTGGTTTTTTAGTGTTTAATTAGTGCGAAATTTCAATGCAAATCCTAGTGTACAGGTTTAAAACTCATCAAAAGTATTCATGAATTATTCTAATTTTAAGGCCTTTTTAACCTCAACCATGGAGATTGATGAAAATGAAATTTCGTCAATTATTGAGAATTGTGTGCTAAAAACAGTAAAAAAAGAGGAGTTTTTATTACGAATAAACGAAGATTGCAAGCATTCATTTTTTGTAGAAAAAGGACTCTTGAGACAATATGCTATTGATGAAAAAGGCAAAGAACACATCTTGTCATTTGCCCCTGAACGTTGGATTGTTACCGATAGAGAAAGTGTTTACTTTAATCAACCATCTGCCTATTTCATTCAAGCTTTAGAAAATAGCCAAGTCATTCTGTTAGATGAAAATTTTTTCGATTTGCTTTCAAAAATATTTCCAAAATTTACAGATTTCAACAATAGACTGCTACACAACCATATTCGCCATTTAAAAAAAAGAATTAACCTTTTGTTAAGTGCTGTCGCAGAGGATAGATATTTAGAATTCCTAAAAATGTATCCCGATATTGTGAATAGAGTTCCACAAACTATGATTGCATCCTATCTAGGAATTACACCAGAAAGCCTTAGTCGCGTTCGCAAAGAATTGGCAATCAAAAAATTCAAAGAGTAATTTCTTACCATACATCAATGCATATCATTCTTTTTCGAAGTTATTTTACACTTTAAATTATTAACCTTTAAAATAAGTAAAATGAATTGGAAAATAGATAATGCTCATTCAGAAATTGCGTTTAAAGTAAAGCACATGATGATTTCAACAGTAACGGGTCATTTCGAAAATTTTGATGCGACTATTCACGCGGATGATGAAAGTTTTAATACTGCAAGCTTTGAATTTAGCGCAAAAATAGATTCAATAAACACCAAAAATAAAGATCGAGATACGCACCTTAAATCGGATGACTTTTTTAATTCGGAAAAATTTCCAGAAATGAAATTTGTTTCGAAGTCTTTTAACGGCAAAAAACTAACGGGAGATTTATCGATAAGAGATATTACCAAAGTTGTAGAATTAGATGTGGATTTCAATGGTGTTGCAGTTGACCCTTACGGACAAACCAAGGCAGGTTTTGAAATAAACGGTGAAATAAATAGAAAGGACTTTAATTTAACTTGGAGTGCTGTTACTGAAGCGGGAAATGTTGTTGTTTCGGATAAAGTAAAACTAGTTATCGCCGCACAATTTATAAAACAATCCTAGCCTGATAGGGAAAAACTTTAAGTTTGTTGTTTCGCATTAAAAGTGCAAAAAAATCACTAGAGGACTATCAAAAAATAAATCACAAAGAAAGCGTAAACCCAAGGGTTTGCGCTTTTTTGTTGCCTACTGTTTGCCTGAGTTTTGGGTTTTCTTCTGTGCACGATTTTTTTAAAGAGAAACAGGTACAATCCCTGCGAATAAAAGTCATTAGCTTCATTAAAAAATTTAAAGTACGCTGTTTTTAAGGAAATTGGTTTTTTTTCAATTCATTAGTTTTCGCGTATTTGTTTTTAATTTATCTTATCTTGTAGGTCGATACATGGAGGCCATAAATTAGCCCGAAAAAATAAACCAGACCCTTATCAAGGTTAAAAATAAATCATTGAATCCCTAAAATACTTAAAATATGAAACAGCTACTTACAGCATTTGCTTTTACAGGCCTTTTCATTTCCTGTAATTCCACGGACAAAAGTAAAACTACAAACCAAGAATCGACTTCCACAGAAATTGTTTCCGATAGTAGCGCCCTTGAGATCAATACACAATTTAAGGCTATCGCTACTGATGCTGAATTAATTGCAACCTCATTAATGGCCGCCCCTAAGGAAAGTAGATCAGGAGCTAAAGTCATTGGCTACAACAGCTCTGGTGAACTCATAACCCTAAAAGAAGGAGATAATGAATTTATTGTTCTAGCCGATGACCCTAGAAAAGATGGATTTCATGCGGCCTGTTACCATAAAGATCTAGAACCTTTTATGGCAAGAGGAAGAGCCTTAAGGGCGGAAGGAAAAACAGCACAAGAGATTTTCGATATCCGCGAGGAAGAAATGAAACAAGGGAAACTTAAAATCGAAACCGGTTTAACCTTACACATTTATTACGGTGAAAAAACTAGGTATGATCCTGAAACTTATAAAGTTGAGGAGGCGCAACTCCGATACGTTGTCTATATGCCTTGGGCCACAGCAGCATCAACGGGTTTGCCCGAAGCACCAATGGCATCAAACCATCCGTGGATTATGAATCCAGGAACACATAGGGCACATATTATGATTTCGCCTTTGCCAGAAACTAACCAATAAACTAAGATAATCCCGAAAATGATGCATTGGCTAGCATCTGCCTTCACGAACTTAAGTCTGTCAATTTTTAATGTTGAAAAGAAAAACACCAACCCCAAGGCTCGAAGTCGTTTATGAAAATACCGATTATATAGTCGTTAATAAACTAGCCGGACTTATCAGTGAAAAAAGCCCTTTCGAGGATGACTCCTTGGAAGATCAAGTGTTTCTGCACATTTTAAAAAATAAAACAAAGCCCTTTGTCGGAGTGATACATCGATTAGATCGGGTGACGAGTGGTGTACTTCTTTTTGCCAAGAAAAAAAGTATTCTTGTAGCATTTAACACCTTATTTAGCAGTCGAAAAGTACAAAAGACATACTTAGCTATTGTCAAAAACAAACCTACAAAGACAAAAGAAAGTTTAGTGAATTTTTTGATAAAAAATAACTTAGAAAAAAAATCAGAGGTGGCTCAAACAAAATCAAAAGACAGCTTAGAATCAAAGCTTTCCTATAAGGTCATAGGTCAAAACAATTTTGGGTACCTCTTAGAAGTAAAACCAAAAACGGGTCGATTTCATCAAATAAGAGTGCAATTAGCTCATATAGGGTTGCCTATTGTTGGCGATAAAAAATATGGCTCAAAAGAAGAATACCTTCCCTTAGCTATTTGCCTACATGCATGGAAATTAAGCTATCAAGATTCCGTAACTTCAAAAATTATAACATTCGAAGCTCCCCTACCAAAAAATGATTTTTGGACATTTCATTAAATTCATCAACATCAAGATAGAAATGTACGCCTTAATCTTGTACTTTTAACACTAGTTAAGGTACGCATTCTACCATTAAATAAATTAAAAGACCCTTGCACCCCTACATCAATGAATACACTGAAGCTTGAAATAGGAGAAATTAAAGACATTCGCAAAATTCGAAGAATTGAGCAAATTTTGAGCACAAAAAAAGGAGTGCATCGGGTTTCGGTATCGGCTTCGGGGATGGTACACTTAGATTGGAGTGGTGATGACACCATTAAATCTGAGATTATTACATCGGTAAAAAAAATAGGCCTGACTATTCGCGATATAAAAGATAGTACGGGAAATGGGCATCATGAACACCACCACGAAATAGCCTCCAAATTTCAGGTTTTAGGAGAAAACACAGAGCTTTATTTTGCTATTCTTAGTGGCATATTCTGGTTGGGTGGCGTTATTTTATCTTTCGTTGATAGTATTCCCGCCTTTCCATCGACCCTTCTGTTTATGATTGGAGCTGTTTTGGGTGGTGTTTTTACTTTTATTACCGCTGGAGAAGATGTACTTCGAGGAAAATTTGAGATCGATTTTTTGATGCTATTTGCCGCCATAGGTGCGGCTGCCTTAGGTAAATGGGGAGAAGCCGCTTTACTACTTTTTCTATTTAGTTTAGGTCATGCCTTAGAGCATTACGCTATGAAACGAGCAAGAAAATCTATAGCTGCACTTTCCGATTTAGCACCTCCTATGGCCTTAGTAAAACGCAATGGAGCACTGAAAGAGATTAGCATAGAACTGCTTAGCATAGGCGATATCATTGTGGTAAAACCAAATTCTAAAATTGCCGCAGATGGTGTTGTTATTAAAGGAACAAGCCCCGTTAACCAAGCCTCCATAACTGGCGAAAGTATACCCGTAGATAAACGCCCGAGGGAAAATTGGGAAAATGAAAACGAGATTAATAGCTTATTGCCAGAACATCGCGTTTTTGCGGGCACCATAAATGGTAGTGGCGTATTGGAAATAAAGGTGCTGAAAGAAGCAAAAGATAGTACGCTTTCTAGACTGATTATGTTGGTAAAGGAAGCGGAAACACAAAAATCACCTACCCAACACTTTACCGATAAGTTCGAGAAGTACTATGTCCCTATCGTTTTAGTGGTGGTTACCGTTTTAATGTTCGCTTTTCTTATGATTAATGAAACCTTTGAACAAAGTTTTTATAGAGCTATGTCAGTTTTAATCGCAGCTTCTCCCTGCGCTTTAGCTATATCAACACCAAGTGCTGTTTTGGCGGGCATTGCACGTGCCGCTCGCCAAGGTGTTTTAATTAAAGGCGGGCGACCACTTGAAGATTTAGGCGGATTACGAGCCATTGCTTTTGATAAAACAGGAACCTTAACCGAAGGCACACCAACCTTAACTCATGCCATTCCTTTTGGAAAAACAACAAAAGTAGAGCTCTTAAAAATCGCTGTGGCTGTTGAAGCCTTAAGTGATCACCCATTAGCAGCGGCTATAGTAGAAGGAGGTAAAAAAGAGCTGGGCAACATCCCTATTGCTAAGGCTGAAAACCTAAAAGCCTTAACGGCAAGAGGAATTCAAGCCACGTGGGAAGGTGGTTTGGTACATATTGGTAATCGAAGGCTTTTTGAAGAATTAACTGGAAAGGAAGTTCCAGAAGAGATAGACTCAAAAATGGCTGATTTAGAATCGCAAGGACACACAGCTATGATTATTCATAGAGATAAGAGCTATTTAGGTATTATTGCTGCTATGGATATAGCACGACCCGAAGCCATGGCTACGCTTACAGCATTGAAAAAAATGGGAATTAAGCGAATGGTAATGTTGACAGGGGATCATCAAAAAGTAGCAGATGCCATCGCAAAAACGATTGGAATTACGGATCCCATGGGCAGTTTATTACCAGAAGATAAAGTAAAAGCTATTGAAAGCCTAAAACAGGAAGTGGGCAATGTCGCCATGGTCGGTGATGGTGTTAATGATGCACCCGCCATGGCCAAAAGTACCGTAGGTATTGCTATGGGAGCTGCCGGATCGGATGTTGCCTTAGAAACAGCCGATATTGCCCTAATGGCTGACAAACTCGATAATCTTCCCTTTGCCATTGGGCTGAGCAGAAAAGCACGCCAAATCATCAAACAAAACTTAGTAATCAGTTTAGGTATGGTTGCTATTTTAGTTCCCATGACCATCATGGGCACCATTGCTATTGGCCCGGCTGTCGTTGGTCATGAAGGCTCTACACTTTTAGTGGTACTCAATGCTTTGAGATTATTGAGATATGAAATCTAAGACTACTGGAAAAAGTTATGATAACTACTGAAGCTATAAACAACTCAGGACCTTAATGCTACACTTGGGTCAAGTAAAAACGGTAAAGCCAACATAATGCTTGATTTTTGAACTATTCAAATCAATCAGTTATGGAAGCAACCATCAGAATATTCATTTACATACACGCTTTTTTCGGCGGCTTGGGACTTATCACGGGTATAGGAAGTATCATCTGTACCAAAGGAAGTAAAGCGCACAAAAGAATGGGAAAATTGTTTTCTTTAGGCATGATCACAAGCTCAGTAATATCCATACCTATTGCCTGCATGCCGCATCACGAAAATGTATTTCTACTCTTAATAGCACTTTTTACTATTTACTTAGTAGTTTCTGGCAATCAAATAATGACTTTTAAGTCTAAAAATAAAAAAAAGGCCACAGCAATCGATACCATAATTTCGGGAGTGATGCTTTTACTATCAGCTTTAATGATTATATATGGCTCCTATGGCATAGTATTAGGTTATATGGGCTATTTGCTTTTTGTTTTTTTTGGTGGCTTTGGACTTTCTTTAAGCATCCGTGATTTTATCTTTTATAAAACATTTCGCAACACAAAAAAGGGATGGCTAGCCAATCATATCGGAAAAATGGTCGGTGCACTTATTGCATCTTTTACGGCCTTTATAGTAGCCGGATTGGGTCAAGATACTTTGGTAGCTTGGACACTACCCACTATACTAGGCACCATTTATATTGTGTATTGGAGAAGAAAAATGAACGCAAAAATACCCGTAAAACCCTTGTTATAATAAGATCATTGTATTCAAAAATTATTCCTTCAAGAAAAACAAGCCTATTCCCAAACCCGTAATTCTTTAGTACCTCAACGCTTTGTTTATTTCTAAATACCGTATTTTTTATAACAATTCAAAACTTTCAGTACAGGAGTTAAAAAATAAGATGTAAGCACTAAGCACATCGTTTTACTTCAGTATTTTTGTGCTATGGTTATAATTATTGGCGCCGGACTTACCGGACTCTTAACGGCATATCGCTTAAAAAAAGAAGGAATACCTTTTAAAATTATAGAAGCAAGATCAAGAATTGGTGGACGAATACACACCGTTTCTCAAACAAATGATACCGCGGTTGAGATGGGCGCAACTTGGTTCAGTGCACAACACCAAGAACTAATGCGCCTTTTAGCCGAGTTAGAACTTGATTATTTTCAACAGTTTATGGAGGGTACTGTATTTTTTCAACCCTTTTCTACTTCTCCAGCCCAAGCGATTCAGATACCTAGTCAAGCCCCAAGTTATCGTATTTCGGGCGGTAGTTTTCAGCTTATAGAGGCACTGTATCGGCAACTTAACAAAGACCATATTTTACTGAACCAAATGGTGAAAGAAATTAAATTTCATCATGACACCGTACAAGTGATTGCCAATGAAACTTTTGAAGCGAACCAAGTAGTGTTGGCAATACCGCCCAAATTATGGGCAAAAAAAATAGTTTTCGAACCTGCTTTACCCGACCATGTCATGCAGATTGCTGCACAGACACATACATGGATGGAAGACTCCATTAAAGTTGCATTGACCTATCCGGAACCTTTTTGGGAACAAGAAAAACTATCTGGCACCGTATTTAGCAATACAGGACCAATCACAGAACTCTATGACCATTGCAATCACGAGCGCTCTACCTATGCACTTTGTGGTTTTATAAATTCGTCTTACAAAACCCTAAAAGCTGTAGATAGGCGTGCGGCTGTTATGAGCCAATTAAAAACGGTTTTTGGTGCAAAAGCAACAAGGTGGATCGACTATGAAGAATGTATTTGGAGCCAAGAACAACATACCTTTGAAACTTCAGAAATACCACTATATCCGCATCAAAATAATGGAAATCCCGTATTTTCAGAATCCTATTTCAATACTAGACTACTGATTTCCAGCTCAGAAACTGCAACAGAATTTGCTGGTTATATGAATGGCGCTGTAGCAGCCGCCCATAAAACTGCTCATAAAATAATCTTAACTAGATAATTCAACAGCACTACAATGGCTTGAAGTGCTGTTGAATTGGAGTATTAAAACTGTATTTCTAAAGCTCTTAGTTTTACCAGAGCTTCTGATTTTGAGTTGACATTGAGTTTCAGATAGATGTTCTGAATGTGGAAATTTACAGCACTGGCGGTAATAAATAACTTTTTTGCAATGCTTTTATAGGTTTCACCTTGGCATAGATGGTCCACAATTTGGTTTTCCCGGTCTGAAAAATTGGTATATGATTTTCTATGAAACATGGAAATAACCATTTTTGCAATATCACTGCTCATGGTAGCCCCTTCAAACTTTATAGCATCTAAAGCACTATGCAGCCGTTGTTTGGTGACAGGTTTGGTCAAATACCCGTTAGCCCTACTCTTAAATGCTTTTTTAACCAGCTCAAAATCGCTTTGGGTACTTAGCATTATTATTTTAACTTCTTCATCTAGTTTTCTAAAATGAGAGATGGCTTCAATTCCACCAATGTCGGGAATATCAATTTCAGAAACAATAATATCAGGTTTGACATCGTTATAAGCTAATAAAGCGTCTTTTACACAGGTGTAAATTCCAACTAATTGATACGATAAATAGGTCTCAAAATAATAGCGATACGCTTCATGATATTGTAAATCATCGTCGAGTATCATGATTTTTAAAATATTTGATTTCATACTATGGGGGATTTTGTTCAGAAGGCTATTTTTTGCCAAAGCAATAGCCTACTAAAAGATTAGCATTTTTAATTTAATGATCCTAAAGGGCTGAAAAAAAGACACAAAAAACCTGCTTGAAAGGGGTTACTTTCAAAATTCAAGACCTTCGCTCGCTACAGACCACATGATGACAAGATCACCGCGGATCGGTTAGGAAAAGAACAGCCTATACTAGCTTTTAATGGGCTAAACAGTTGTGCTAACTCAGCACCTTAAAGTAGTTAACTTAGCTAAGGTTTTAATAGGAGTAGAAAATTTTTGAAAAATAATTGGAAGAAAATATGGTGCTTAGCACTAATTTTCGGTTTGGATGCGAGGTTACGTTTAATCTTCATAATTTGGGGGTTTAATGAATTTTAATTTTCGTTGAAAACACTATAGTATTTTAGTAAAAAAATAAGTTCTCTAATGATAATTATGGGATACTTTTTAAAATTAGAGTCATTACCTTTTATTAAATGTACTTATTAATTTGATAAAATTAGAATTAAAAGTAGTCTTTTTCCTACTTTTTAATGTTTTTTCGATAAAGTGTTCTCCGTTGAACTATAAGTAATTGCTATACAGCATTTTAAATAAAAAGGGTGTAGCGTACCGTTCATCGAAAAGAAATCAAAAGTTCTTATACATAAAGAAACCTGCCAAAATGAAAATCATTTTAGCAGGCCTCAACCTCACCTTTATCCAATTAACTACCTAAAATTTTTTGTGTTTACCAGGGACTCAAAAAATAGGGCCCTCCGTATAAAGCAATCGCGAAATATAATGGATACTTTCTCTTCGTTTTTTCGCTATACTCGTATTCAATTAATCTTCATACATGTTCGCCACAGTTGCTGTTGCATTAACATTATCTACTTGCATAATCCATTTTTCATCATTGTATTTTCCATTTAAATTAGAAACATAAGCAGTTTCAGCATCTTGTTTTATATCGAAATCAGCTAAATACACATAATACAAACCGTTTTCTTTATTGTAAAATTGTTTTGCATTTAATCCCTTTTCATGAAGCTTTTTTATAAAAGCGTTTAGGTATTTCTCTGTCTTATATACGTTTGCAATAACGTAGTATCCTGATTTCACACCAATAATATCAGACTGATTTAATACCTCAATGTTTAATTTTTTAAATCCAACAGGATTCGATGTATTCACTTTATTGGTTTGAGTAGCGGCATAACCTGATGCTCGACTGGCCTCATTCGTTTGCGGTACTGTGCTACTGTTATTTTTTAAATCACTTCGCAATATGCGAACAATTGCCTCGAAACGTTCTTCAAATTGTTGGTTACGAATACTCTCAATGGAATCTTGTCGTAAGATCAGCTCGTCTAAAATAAGTCTATTTTCATAGGCTAAAGTATTATCACTCTCTCCTTGCGTACTTGCCATACGACCTAAGCCTGCTCCTGATTCAATGGTTTTTCTGCTTTTTGATTGCTTACGACTTGGTTTTGAAGGCGCTATACTTTCTATACTCTCGGAACTCTTCTCTGAGTTTTCCTCATGGTCACTATTATTTTGCTCTTTTTGATTTGCGATTAATTTTAAAATTTGATCTTCATAGTTTCTAATGATGGCATCAACCTTACTATCTTGGGAGTTATCTGCCAAATCTGAAGCACTATTTTTATTGCTTTTAAAGGTGTACGCTACTGATAATTCATGATTCCAACCCAAATCTGCTACTTCATTAACAACATCTTTTTCCATCAAATACCCTAAAGACATTTTTTTATTTAAGTTAAAACCAAAACCCATAGATAAGCCATATTCGTCGTCAAAAGTACTTTGCAACCAACCGTATTTAGGTAACTCTAAAACTACAGAACCCACATAGGTTAATTTGTTCTCTTGATTTCTACTAACCTGCACTAGAGGCGTTAATTTTCCGTTTTCAAATAAGCCTCTTCTAGGACCTAAAAGATGGGTATACTGTACCGAAGCAGTAATGCTTTTATCGGTTAAATTGGTTAAAAAAGCATTGGTAGTTTGGTTGTACTTTAATAAGTCTCTTGCATATACACTAAAATCGAACTTCCCTACAGATAAAGTAATTCCAGGTTGAATAGCGATTTTACTTTCTTTGGTCGCCGCTGCTAATTTTGGATCCTCTTCTGTTGCCACAACCCTATTTCTATCTAAACCGTCACTAAAATATGTGATGTTTGCACCAAAAGTTAACCTGCTGCTACTTCCTAACTGCACTGATCGCGCATAATTTGCATTAAAACCAAACTCCTGAACCACTCCTGACCATTGGCTGTAAATGCCAATTCCTAAAGCGGTATTGTTATTTATTTTATTACTGAAACCTATAAAATAATTCTGATTGTTATCTTCAAAAGTGGTGTACTGGTTACGGTGTAAAATATTAAGATATGATTTTTCCTCGCGCACTAAAGAGAACGTAGGATTGATTAAAAATCGATTAAAAAACAATTGATTGTGATAGGTAGTTTTAGAGCTAAGGTCAGTTATCGTTTCCTGTGCGGATACAGTCACCATACCTAAAGCCATAACTATGACGAATAAACTAGCTATTTTATATATTCTGAGGGTCGTTAAATAGTTCATAATTGAAAAGATTAAGATTGTTCTACTACTGCATGTTCAGATACTCATACGGGTATCAGCGGAGATCAAAAAAGCTATTCGTTATCTTCAAAAATAGAACTGGAGTAGTTAATCTTTGATTCGGTATTCAAAGCTTCCAAAATGTGATACTCTTTGCGTTTTTGTTTGGCTCTTAAGCTTGGATCATCATAAGCATAAGCTACGCGCTGTGTGTTTCCATAGTTTTCTCCCCTTTGTAAAACAACATAACCGGTATCTTTATCGGTGATGAGTTGAATGGAAAAATCATCTTCCATACTGTTTATGGGACTTCCAAGGTTGACAGTAGCGCCAACCTTGTTATGTGCCACTTCGACCATATAAACATCTAATCCCCCATAGCCTTGATGTCCATTTGATGCGAAGAAAAGCGATGTCCCTCCCATAATATTCGGATATAAATCGTCCTCGTTTGTATTTACTTTTTGACCTAAGTTTTTTGCAACTCCCACGACGCCATTTTTTTGAATTGTGGCAACGTAAATATCGAACTTACCAAAAGTTCCTGGCATATCTGAAGCAAAAAATAAGCGACTTCCATCCTCAGAAATTGTTGGATGCATAACAGATGCATTCTTTGGGCCTAAGGCCACTTCTCCTGTGCTTGTCCAGGTTCCATTGCTGTAGTTTGCTTTAAAAATTTTATGTACTAGCTCCTTTTTAGAAAAAACACCATATAAGGGTTTTACAGCTACCTGCTTGGTATAATACGCGGTATTGCCGTCAACAGTCATTGCAATTGGAGACTGATTCTGAAGGTTTTTTGTAAGCTTATTTCCGGCAGTCGACTCTTGTTGTACCGATTCTTTTGCCACAAAGGCCTCTAATGCCTTTACTTTTTGGTCGCTACCAAAGTTAAAATCATTGAATTTAGTTTGACGCTGCTTACTTGGAATTTTATAATCTTCTTTTATTTGAGCTACCCAATCTTTTTGCGAACTGGCTAAATTTGAGTTGGGATTGGTCGTCGCTTTTAAAGCAAATTGATACCGCTCGTAGTAGTTTTTACTAATATTATTACCATCACTTAATTTAAAAAGTTTAGTATACCAATACAGCGCTGTTTCATAATTTTTATTCAAAAAATTAGCATTACCAAGGTCTTCGAAAATGGCTATTTCGGTATACCCAAGATCTTTAAGAACTTTGTAATTTTCTTGTCGTTTTTGGGTCTCGTTTACACTTGTTAAGTCTGAAACTTTTGTGGCTGAATTTTGCGCCTGTAGGCTGTAGTTTACCACTACAATTAGTAGTGCAAAAAGTACGTTGTAGGTGTTCGTAGTTTTCATAACAATTTGGATAAGGGGTTAATTTCTTCGACAAAATTCAATAATAATTCTGAAGCATTACCTAATAAAAATTCATAGGTTTTTAGTTTAAAAGTGTATTTCATCGAAATTATGTACTTTTTAACGACTTATTTTTAGATTTACGATACTTTGAAGATCTATTTTGATTCAAAATAAAAATAATCGATTTTCTCCATTTCAAAATAATAATCCGATATTTACCATCCAATTTCAATAATCAAAATGGAATATTACGTTGTCATCCCCGCTCATAATGAAGCACTTTTTTTAGAGGACACCTTAAAGTCTATTTCCAAGCAAACTTTAGCACCTAAAAAAGTAATCATAGTGAACGATAATTCTACCGATGATACAGAACTCATTATTGATAGGTATACTACAAACGGACTCTTTGTAAAATTAAACACCAGCTCCTCAAATGAGCACTTGCCCGGCAGTAAGGTTATTCATGCTTTTTCGAAAGGTTTGGCCCTGCTTGATGAGCACTACGATTTTATGGTTAAGCTCGATGCTGATGTAATTTTACCCAATAATTACTTTGAAGAAATTACAGCTCTTTTTACATCTGATCCCAAAATTGGTGTCGCTGGCGGATTTATTTATGAAAAAAATAGCTTTGGTGAATGGGAACTAAACCACCCAATGCATTTAAAACATGTTCGTGGCGCCATAAAAGCCTATTCTAAAGCCTGTTTTAAAGCTATCGGCGGATTAAAATGTGCGATGGGTTGGGATACAGTTGATGAATTATTGGCTCAATATCATGGTTTTACCATTAGCACCAAGAAGACACTACAGGTAAAACATCTTAGACCTACAGGAGATCGGTATAATAAAAAAGCAAAGCTATTGCAAGGAAAAGCCATGTTTACCATGCGTTACGGATTTATAATTACATGCATTGCATCCTTAAAGATGGCCTGGAAACAAGGGAAAGCCGCTGCTTTCTTCGACAATATGAAGGGCTATTTTAGGGCAAGAAAAACCCAAGAACCCTTTTTAGTATCACCCTTAGAAGGCCATTTTATCCGTGCTTTGCGATGGAAAGGCATCAGAAAACAATTATTTTAAATGATTCGCAACTAGCTCCCTTAGTCCGTAAAACAAAGTAGATAGCTAAAGTACTATTCCTCCAGCGTCTTTGATTTTGATCCATAAAACTTTAGCAAAGCACAGTTTTATCCGAAGTGCTTTTTGTTTACTGGTTACTCAAAACTTCAACAATAGGTTGTCCAGTGGTTCCACTTGGGAAAGAAATACCTAACAAGGCCGCAATAGTTGGTGCAATATCCGGAATTGTTGTTTTTTCAAAAGTTTCGCCCTTCTTTATTCCTTTCCCATAAAACAACAAAGGTACGTGTGTGTCATATGGATAAGGAGACCCGTGTGTGGATCCTTTTGAGGTTGTACTAGCACTGATATAACCTGAATTTAATACGGTTAAAACATCCCCTGAGCGTTCCTGGCTATACCCATTTTGAAGAATATGAGGAATACCATTGGTATAATTGTTCGCCCACATTTGCTCACCTGTATACACATGGCTATACTCCCCGTATGACATAAGCTCTTTGGCGAACTGCTCTTGTACTTCTGCTAAATTTAAATCTAAATTTTTGATGATGTTATGATCTAAAAAAAGCTGTCCGTTAGAGCTATTTTTTACGATATCTACGGAACCAAAGGTATATTTTAAAAATTCGCTAAACCGCTCTTTGGTAGCTTTTGAATCTGTATAACCTCCAGGAATTTTGGCATCTTTTAAAAAAGCGGGCACATGAACTGCTGCGTGATCTGCCGTTAAAAAAACAGTATACTCGCCTTTGCCCACTTTAACATCTAAGGTTCTTAAAAGGCGTTCAATATCTTGATCAAGTCTTACATAGCTGTCTTGTACTTCTTTAGAGTTTACTCCATATTTATGCCCAACATAATCTGTACTCGAATAACTTACTGCTAAAAAATCGGTAATAGCATCCACACCTAGGCCTTCACCATCTAGGGACGCTATGGCAAAATCTGTAGTTAAATTATTCCCATAGGGCGTGGCTTTCAAAATATCAAATTGACCATTAGTATCCCATAGCGCAGGTAAATCGTGAGGAAATGCTGAATTTTCCTCACCTCTAAACAAACCTTCATAGTCATTAATATCGCTGCCACTTTCTACATAACTTGAAATATCTTTCAAGCTTGTCCATGGTATTTTATAAGATTCCGCCTTACCTGAGCTATTAAAATCATTTACCCATTTGGGCAATTGCTTCATATAAAAGGTACTGGTTATCCAGCTCCCTTCATCTTTTCCATGAAACCAATAAGCTCCATTCGCAGCATACCCCCCTGGTAAAACTGCACCTCTATCCTTTAGCGAAATGGCAATGACTTTACCCCGCATTTGCGTATGCAAACGCAGTTCATCCGTGATCGTAGAAACCTTATTTCTAAAGGGAGACATTTGACCCGCATCTGAGGTGGTCCCCACGGAAGCATAATTATCGTCAGAAACACAATACACTTCAGTATCGCTTACTTTATCATACCAATTATTACCAATGATACCGTGGGTAGCAGGTGTTGCTCCTGTATACACCGATGCGTGCCCAGGCCCCGTATAGGTTGGGGCATAGTTAAAATGGTTGTTTTTACAATTGAAACCTTCACCCACTAAGCGCTTAAAACCACCATCACCGTAATGATTCCAGAATCTAGTGATATAATCAAAGCGCATTTGATCTACTATAATACCTACTACTAATTTTGGAGAGGTGTAAGGGGTTGTAAAAACTAGTTCTTGATCTTGCTTTTGATCTTTATCCTTCTTTTTTGATTTTCGTTGCGAATGAACAACACTAATAGAAAAACAAAAAGCTACTAAGAGCATTAAGGACCATATTTTATTCTTATTCATGAAATAAATTTTAATTACAAAAGATAAAAATACTCAAATAAACGCTTATAAAAATACAACAAAGGTTAAATTAAAGTAATTTTTGATCGCCAGCCAAAGCTCAAGATTAGTCAAAAAAGGAGCTGCTAATTTTATCTTTATCGTCTTTTGTTGCAAATTCAAGTTGCAAACAATTTAATATTATTATTTTTACACTAAATTGGTGCATTCCAGTTTATCACATCAGATTCCCTTAATTAATGAATTACCTAGCAGCAATTGGCAGTTATTTTATTATGATTCGTGAGGTTTTTAAAAAACCTACTAAATGGAGAATAATGAAATCGCTTATTTTAAAAGAAATAGACGAGCTTATTTTTAGCTCTCTTGGGATTATTATATTTATATCATTCTTTATCGGCGCCGTAGTTACCATTCAAACTGCACTCAACTTAACGAATCCTATTATTCCAAAAAACCTAATTGGCTTTACCGCAAGGCAGTCGGTCATCTTAGAATTTGCCCCTACTTTTGTTTCCATTATTATGGCAGGTAAAGTAGGGTCTTATATTACCTCTAGTATTGGAAGCATGAGGGTTACCGAACAGATTGATGCTTTGGAAGTTATGGGCGTAAATGCACTGAACTATCTGGTATTCCCTAAAATTATTGCCATGCTATTTTATCCTTTTGCAATTTCTATAGGCATGTTTGTAGGGATTTTTGGCGGATGGGTTGCTGGGGTTTTTGGCGGCTTTTTAACAAGTGCCGATTTTGTAGACGGACTTCAGTTAGATTTTAATCCGTTTCACGTTACCTATGCCTTTCTGAAAACCATTGTATTTGCGTTAATTATTGCAACGGTCCCTTCTTTTCATGGATTTTACATGAAAGGCGGTGCTTTAGAAGTGGGTAAAGCCAGTACAACGGCCTTCGTTTGGACCAGCGTGGTGATTATTGTGGCAAATTATGTTTTAACTCAACTTTTATTAGGCTAATGATCGAAGTAAACGACATACATAAATCTTTCGGAGATACTGAAGTTTTAAAAGGAATAACTACTTCTTTTGAAAAAGGAAAAACAAATTTGATTATTGGTCAAAGTGGTTCTGGTAAAACCGTATTTTTAAAATGCTTATTAGGCCTTTTTCAGCCTGAAAAGGGAACTATTGTGTACAATGGAAATGCGTATTCTGATTTAAAGCCTGAACAAAAGAGGAGCTTACGCCAAGAAATGGGAATGGTTTTCCAAGGCAGTGCCTTATTTGATTTTATGACCGTAGAAGGCAATGTGATGTTTCCTTTAGAAATGTTTACCAAGCAGTCAAAATCTGAAATGCAAGACCGCGTTAATAGCGTATTAAAGCGAGTAAACTTAATCGATGCCCACAAACGATTTCCATCTGAAATTTCAGGTGGAATGCAAAAAAGGGTTGCCATTGCAAGGGCAATTGTAATGAATCCTAAATTTTTATTTTGTGACGAACCTAATTCTGGTTTAGATCCCAAAACAGCCATCCTCATCGATAATCTAATTCAAGAAATTACCGAAGAATACGACATCACTACGGTCATCAATACACATGACATGAATTCGGTGATGGAGATTGGCCAAAAAATACTCTTCCTTAAAAACGGACTTAAAGAGTGGGAAGGAACCAACAAAGAAATTTTCAAAACCGACAATGCTGCTGTAACCGATTTTGTGTATTCGTCTGACTTGTTTAAAAAGGTACGACAAATGTATATTGAGGAACGCAATTAAAGTGTTGCTCTAGACAACAACAAAAATCTAGCCCATCAACCAAGTTGAGCCCAAGCATCTTACTATTACCTAGTGCAAAGATTCCTGTACTAACCCCCTTCCTATCTCAACTGTATGTTATTATTCTTCAAGCGAAGTCGCAACCAATCCATTAGTTTTTTACGATCAGCAATAGCTTGAGCATCTTTTGTATTTTTTTTCCATTGTGCTTCAAATACGGGAATCGTGTCTGTTTTTTGAAAATCAGTGGTAATGGTATAAGAATAGCTTAAGGAGGCCAAATTTTCATAATTAGCTTTAGCTTCAGCACTAATATCTTGAAATGGTATTTGCGTAGCGGCCAATTTTTCTAGGCGCACTAAGTCTTCTTCTAATAATTTAATACGCTCATCTTTACTTAAAAGCTCTGCCTTCTTTGTTTCATAAAGCTCACTCACGTATTTAAACTGATCTATTTCTTCATTTTTAGACCCCTGAATAATTCTCAACTCTGTATCGTTGAGGTTTTGAAAATCACCATCCATAATATTGTTCCAACTAGAAATTACATTATCAGGTACTAATTCGTCGCCCATAAACACAACCTCAATCACAGAATTTTCAGCTTTTTGCTCCTTGCGAAAAATTAAATCAAATAAAGATTTATCGTTCCCATGGTATTCAATATTTGTAAAATCACTCAAGAAATAACCATTGCCTGCGAATTCATATTTAGCTATTACACTATTTATAAATTGTTGTGCATCACTTTTAAATCTAGACTCTTTCCATGCCTGAAAAAAGGTCCATGTTGCAGGGATCATTACTGCAATAGCCACTAATGAAGCTATTCTTGAAATGGTTCTTCTGCGTTGCGAATTGGCATAGCGCACCATCGGAAATTTCAAAATTTTGATGACTAAAAAAGTCGCTAGGCCAATAAAAATGGTGTTAATCGTGAACAAATACATGGCTCCTGTGGCATAATCCCAGTTGCCAATAGCCAAACCGAAACCTACGGTACACAATGGCGGCATTAAGGCGGTTGCAATGGCCACCCCAAAAATAACACTCGCTATAGTTCCTTTTTTTGCTCTGGCAATTACCAAAGCAAGACCCCCAAAAAAGGCAATCAACACATCGCGAATATCAGGAGCAGTACGCGCTAAAAGTTCCGAAGATTCATCACGTAAAGGAAAAAAAGCAAAAAATAGATACGCAGTCAAAATACTCAGGATCACCATCACAGCGAAGTTCTTTAAGGATCTACGCAAGGTGTCGACATCATTTATAGCCAAAGAAAGCCCCATACCTAAAATAGGCCCCATTAATGGCGAAATTAACATCGCACCAATAACCACAGCCGTAGAATTTGCATTTAAGCCTACGGATGCAATAAAAATAGAACAGATGAGAATCCAAGAGGTGTGCCCCTTAAATGGAATATCGGCAATAATCGATTCTCGAGTAGCTTCTTGATCGGTGTTATTTCGAATATCGAGCAAGTCTGATAAAAAATGTTTCACAGAACCCAAAAGTCCTTTAAAATCTTTTTTTACATTTTCACTTTTACCATCCTCATGGCTATTAGGAGAAACGTGATCCTTGTTAACTTCGTCGTGCATATATTAAGTGTACTGGTTCCCAAACTTATTTTTAATCTTAACAAGAACTTGCTTGATGTCTTGTTCTTTCGATTTAGGGTAAATTAACAACACATCTTCTTTATCTACAATGATATAATCTTTTAAACCATCCACCACAATAATTTTATCTTTTGAAGATCTAATCATGTTACCACTAGCATCTTGACTCAAAACTTTACTGTTTACAACAGCATTATGATGTTCATCTTTATCTAGTTTATCATATAAGGAGCCCCAAGTTCCCAAATCATTCCAGTCAAACGTAGCTGGTAATACAAAAATGTGCTTTGAAGGTTCTAAAATAGCATAATCTATCGATATATTTTCAGCTTTCGGATAATTCTCGTTGATAAATTTCTGCTCATCCTCAGTATTATAAACTGCTATTCCCTTTTCAAATAAAGCAAATTCAGAAGGTTGATACTTTTTAAAGGCATTAATAATGGTCGTTACACTCCACATAAAAATACCCGCATTCCACAGAAAATTACCTTGTGCGATAAAATCTTTAGCGGTTTCATAATCTGGTTTTTCTCTAAATTGATGTACTTTTTTAAGGGCCACACCACTCGCTTTTTCAAACTCGATATAGCCAAAACCTGTGTTTGGGAAGCTAGGATTTATACCCAAAGTACACAATACCTCTTCTTTTTCACATTTGTCAAAACATTGTTTCACATCATTAGCAAAAGCAGTTTCGTCTTCAATCCAATGATCGCTCGGTGCCACAATCATCACCGCATCAGGATTTTGCTTTTGAATTTTCAAAGCCGCGTACAAAATACACGGTGCTGTGTTTCTCATGGCCGGTTCTAACACCACTTGGTCTTGTTTTACTAAGGGTAATTGCTGCAGCACCAAATCGTTATAACGCTCGTTCGTCAAAATTAAAATCTGCTCAGTGGGAACAAATTTATTAAGGCGCTTAAATGTTTTTTGCAGTAAGGTATCACCTGTACCTAACATGTCATGAAACTGCTTCGGGTTATCAGTAGTGCTCATGGGCCAAAAACGGGAACCAACGCCACCGGCCATGAGTACGGCATAATAATTTTTATTCATTTTTTTAGTCTTTTATCAATTCAACTTCGGCATTAGGCTGAAACAGGTATACTTTTCCTGTTGCCAACTCTGCACATTCGTATCGTTTTACTTTTTTATTTCCTTTTCTAAAGATACGTCCATTATAGATTCTAAAAACACTACCGATGGGCAATTCAAAAACATAATTGGTATCGGAGGTTTGAACATCATAATTTTTCAGCGCTAAGGATAATTTTGCATCGGTATCACTACTTGCACTTGGGTTTCTAAAATGATTGGCTATAAGGGGCAATACTTTTGGCGGATATACCTCAGGACGTATAAAAGGCAACATTAAGGTTTGAAAAGTACGTTTCCATTCTAACCCGTGTGGCTTAATGCTTCGACCATATTTTTCAAAAGCCACTAAATGGGCAATTTCATGCACCAACGTCATTAAAAATCGGTATTTATTTAAAGAGGCATTTACGGTAATTTTGTGAGACCCGTTGGGCAAACGTCGATAATCACCATGCCTTGTAACCCGCTGGTTTACAATTTTTAAATTCACACTATTTACCTTAATCAACTCCATACACAGAGGTATGGCGCGTTCCGGAAGGTATTTTTCAAGTGTTTTTTGCATGTTGCAAACTTAGTATAAATTAAAGCTGTTTTAATTAAGGCGTACTACTACTCACTTGCAAAAGTTTCCCATTATAAAACCTATTGCCCGTCAAAGCAAACTCTTTAATATAAGTCGCCATTTCTAAGGCGGTGTTGGGTGCTTGGTAGCCCGGAAATGCTTCTTCTAACATTTCGGTTTGTACGGCACCTAAGGCTAAAACATTAAAAGATGGGCCTGTTTCCTTGAACTCTTCTGCCCATAATTCGGTTAAAGTAATAACCGCTGCCTTACTTGAACTGTAGGCCGCTAAACCTGGGAATTTCATACTTCCTTGCACACCTCCCATAGAACTTATCGTGATAACATGTCCTGTTTTTGGCATTCTAGGCACCACCATTTTTGTTACACTAACCACGCCAAAAACATTGACTTTATACACCTCTTCAAACTCCGTTTCGGTGGTTTCTAAAAAAGGCTTATTTAGTAATCTACCCGCATTATTAATCAAAACATCTACATGCTTCCAATTTTTGCTTATAAAATCATCTAGCTTTTTTAAATCTTCGGGTTGAGCCAAATCGAATGGAAAAGTGAAAATATTTTTATGCTTTAATTCGGAAATAGGCTTGTCGTTTCGAGATAAGGCCAATACTTGATGCCCTTCATCGGCAAAAAGTTGTGCCATCTCAAAACCAATACCTCTGCTTGCTCCAGTAATAATTATAGTTGCCATTAGTTGTATTTTATTTCTTTTGTAGCTGCATTTACAATACCTGAAACCATTGGAATAGATTTATTCACGACGGTCGCCATGTGATCAAAATCCATTTTAGATGCTTCGTCACCCACCTTATGGTAATGGTCAAAATTGGTGAAATCGAAGGTGCAAAAGGTTTGAGACGGCACATTAAAGGCGGTATGAAAAGCGTAATTATCAGAACGCTTAAACAAGTTCATTTGCTTGGCCGATGGTAAAAACCCAATTAAATTTTCTCCGCTATAGGCATTGGCGATTTCTGCCATATTTGAATTTTCATAACCAGTTACATACATAAAGTAATCTTTATCTTGTAAAGCCACACCCACCATTTCAAAATTGAGCATAGTGTATAAGTCTATCTTGTCTTCTTTTAAGCGTTCCGCTAAATCCTTTGATCCCAATAATCCTTTTTCTTCTGCTGTAAATAGGGCGAAAATAAGGGTGCGCTTATTCGTTTTTGTACTGGCAAAATAGCGTGCTATTTCCAAAACGGTGGTTGTTCCAGAGGCGTTATCATTAGCCCCATTTGCAATAGCGTCGCCATCTTGGGGCGCAATCTGACCAATGTGATCGTAATGTGCACCGATAATAACCACTTCATTTTTAAGCTTGGGGTCATTCCCTTCAAGAACCCCCACTACATTGTACGCTACTTTGTTAAAATTTGAGATGGTGTCTTTATAAGAGTCAAAATAAGGTTTTATCCCGTTTTTTTGAAATATGGCCTCAATATAGTTTGCGGCCTTCTCAATGCCTTCGCTTCCTGCTTCTCTACCTTTTAATTCGTCCGATGCTAAAAAAGTTATCATATCTCCAACATCTTTGCTTTTGGAAAAGGAAACAGCAGGAACTACTTTTCTGATTCCTATTTCAGCTTTAATTTTGGTTTCTTCAGCAGCAGCAGTTTCTATGATATTTGATGCATCTGTTTCAATAATTTGAGTGGTTTTACAGCTGTAAACGGCAATAGCTATGAGAACAACAATAAGAATATTTTTCATGAAATTAATTTTAGTCTGATTTAAATACGTATGATAATTAGATTTTAAAGATAAAAAAAGCATCCTAATAAGTAGGATGCTTTCCATAAATTTAAGCGATTTGTTTTTAGGCCAACATCGTAACTGGATTTTCAATATACGAACGCAATGTTTGTAAAAACTGAGCTCCAGATGCGCCATCAACTGTTCTGTGGTCCAAGGCTAAAGTAAGCTTCATAGTATTACCCACTACAATTGCTCCGTTTTTAACCACGGGCTTTTCGATAATGGCACCAACTGAAAGAATGGCTGAATTAGGTTGATTGATAATCGAAGTAAAACTTTCGATTCCAAACATCCCTAAATTCGAAACCGTAAACGTACTTCCTTCCATTTCGGCCGGTGTTAGTTTTTTGTTTCTTGCTTTTCCCGCTAATTCTTTGACCATTCCCCCAATATGCGAGAGACCCATTTGATCTGCAAATTTTAACACAGGAACTACTAATCCGTCTTCAACAGCTACAGCAACCCCAATATGAATATGTTGGTTGTACCGTGTTGTTTCACCTTTCCATGAAGTATTTACTTGCGGGTGCTTTCTTAGAGCCATAGCGCAAGCTTTCACAACCATGTCATTAAAAGAGACTTTGGTGTCTGGCAAATTATTTATTTGAGCTCTAGAGGTCATGGCGTTATCCATATCTACCTCAATATTTAAATAGTAATGTGGTGCTGTAAACTTAGATTCTCCCAAGCGCTTGGCAATTACCTTACGCATTTGGTTGTTTTTCACCTCTTCAAAACTTTCTTCGCCAACAGGAGCCATCATTGGCGCTGCTGCGGTTGGAGCAGGGGTGCTAGTGCTTGTTTTTTCAACGGGAGCAGCTTCCGACCCTTTTTGGGAAGGAGTGAAATTTTCAACATCTTTTTTAGTTATTCTGCCGTTATCGCCAGAACCACTAACAGATGCCAAGTTGATACCTTTATCTGAAGCTATTTTTTTAGCTAGAGGTGATGCAAAAATACGCTGACCATCATTGGTTGTTGCTGCCGTATTTTCTTCCTGTGTTGTTTCGGTTTTAGCTGTTTCTTTAGATGCTTCCTCAGATGATGAAGCTTCTTTTTTTGATGATTTCGGTTTCGCATTTAAAACACTATCTACATCTGTACCTTCTGGCCCTATGACCGCAAGAACTGCATCGACAGGTGAAGATTCTCCTTCTTGAATACCGATATATAATAAGGTTCCTGAGTAAAACGATTCAAACTCCATCGTAGCCTTGTCGGTTTCGATTTCGGCTAAAATATCACCTTCTTCAATTTTATCACCTACTTTTTTTAACCAAGTAGCTACGGTACCTTCTTCCATAGTATCACTAAGGCGAGGCATTTTAACGACTTCAACGCCTTCAGGAATTTCAGCAGCTTCTGTAGTTTCTTCATCAGATGCAGCTGATTTTGTTGTATCGTCTTTTACAGTCTCTTTTTGAGGAGCTTCCTTTTTGTTGTCTACATCCTTTGTTGGGGCATCTGATCCATTTATCAGCCCAGAGATATCCTCACCTTCTTCTCCAATAATTGCTAAAAGTGTATCCACAGGAGCACCATCACCTTCTTGAATTCCAATGTGCAATAAAACACCTTCATGAAAAGACTCAAATTCCATGGTAGCTTTATCAGTTTCGATTTCGGCTAGAATATCGCCTTCCTCAATTTTATCTCCTACTTTTTTTAACCACTTAGCGACGGTACCTTCTTCCATGGTATCACTAAGTCTCGGCATATTTATTACTTCTGCCATCTACTTATAATTTATGTTTTAAAAAAGGGTAATCTTCTTGATCGTACACCATATCGTATAACTGATTTATCGGCGGATAGTCAGATTCGTCAGCAAACTTTTCACATTCGTTTACCAATTGTTTTACTCTCTTGTCTATGGCTTTAATTTCTTCGTCTGTAGCGTAGTTGTTATCCTTAATTACCTCCAAAACTTGAGTTATAGGATCTATTTTTTTATACTCCTCTACCTCATCTTTGGTTCTGTATTGCTGTGCATCCGACATCGAGTGACCTCTATATCTATAGGTTTTCATTTCTAAAAATGTGGGTCCACCACCACTTCTGGCTCTTTCAATAGCTTTATTCATTTCTTTAGCCACCGTTACGGGATCCATACCATCCACAGGTCCACAAGGCATCTCATAACCTAAGCCTAATTTCCAAATATCAGTAGAGAAAGACGTTCTTGCCACAGAAGTTCCCATCGCATAGCCATTATTTTCACAAACAAAAACCACAGGTAGTTGCCATAACATAGCCAAATTAAAGGTTTCGTGTAGCGAACCCTGACGTACGGCACCATCTCCCATATAACAAAGAGTTACAGCATCATTTTTTTTGTATTTATCGGCAAAAGCAAGCCCTGCCCCTAAAGGAATTTGACCACCCACAATACCATGCCCACCATAAAAACGGTGTTCCTTCGAGAAAATGTGCATAGAACCTCCCATGCCTTGAGATGTTCCTGTCACTTTTCCGTACAATTCAGCCATTACTCGTTTAGGATCAACACCCATTCCAATAGGCTGAACGTGATTTCTGTAGGCCGTAATCATTTTATCTTTTGTAAGATCCATGGCATGCAGAGCACCTGCCAAAACAGCTTCTTGCCCATTGTAGAGATGCAAAAATCCTCGAACTTTTTGTTGAATATATACCGCGGCTAGTTTATCCTCGAATTTTCTCCAGAACAACATATCTTCATACCATTTAAGGTAGACCTCTTTTGTGATTTTTTTCATTAAATGCGATTTTAAAAAAAGAACTAATTGCTGCTATTCAATTTTTAAGTTTAAAAATTGAATAGCAAAAATACACATATAAATCAATAGGGGAAAAAAATTAAAGAAAAAGCTTAATCCTTAATAGAAAATAAAGTAGGAATTAAAAAAACTAAGAATTTAATAATCGCAGTTGCTTTTTTTGCGATTTTCGCAACAAATACAAGGCAGCTATAGGAATGAATTGCTAAAGGCTAATGGTAAAATATCCACTAAAGAATGGAATAAGATCACTTGACCTTCTTCTCCCATTAATAAAACTCTAATGGGCTGTTGTTGCTTCTGCTCGTACTCAATCATGGATTGACGACAATTACCGCAAGGTGCCGCAGGCTCTTTAACTACATAGTTTTTAGAGGTAGCCGTAATAGCTACAGTTTTTATTTGTACTCCAGGGTACTTAGCCCCTGCTTGAAAAATAGCAACGCGCTCTGCACATAGTCCCGAGGGGTAGGACGCATTCTCTTGGTTATTCCCTATAACCACCTCAGCGTTCTCCAACAAAATAGCCGCACCTACATAAAAATTAGAATAGGGCGCATAGGCATTATGACGGGCTTCAATGGCAGATTTCATGAGGTGTTTATCTTCGGTGTTCAGACTTTCAAGATCTGGATAAACATGGTAATCAATAATAATTTGATGTTTTTTCAAGAGATACTATTTTAAGCAAGGTAAGGTAACAAATTTAAAAGATAGCGCATTCAACTGAATAGTTATTTTAAAAAAAAGTCCAAAACTAAGCTAATTATTAGTTCTGGACTTTCGGTTTGCGAAACTTTAAAAGAAATTAATCATTAAACATTTCTTCTCCTAAATTAAAGGTGAGAGAAAATCGCAATGAATTCTCCAAAGGATTTTGTATTCTTGAAGATGAAAATAAATACGATAAATCTACTTGGGTAGCTTTGAATTTGAATCCCGCGCCTAATGAAAAGAATTTACGAGCTCCTTTTAAGTTACTTTCATTAAAATAACCCGTTCTCAACATAAAAGCATCTTGATAGCTGTACTCCGCTCCTAATGCCCAGGTAATTTCTTTTAACTCTTCAGAAATACCATCAGGAGCATCTCCAAATGATTGAAATACCCCACTTAAAAAACCTATATTTTGATATTCTTCGTTATCATTGCCATTGATAACGCCATCGCCGTTAAAATCTTGAGGCGTAGGTACTAACAACTTATTAAACTCTGTGGTAAGCGCAAGGGTATTGTCCATATCTAGGATAAAGTCAAAACCAATTCCAGCCTTGAGATTTGTCGGTAAAAAGTTTTCTTGACCTCCTTCATCATAGGTAATTTTATTTCCTAGGTTTGATATATTAAAACCAGCCCTCCAACGCCCACTAAACTTGTCATAAGCGATTTCTCTTGATCGATAAAAACCAGCTAAATCGACAGCAAATGTATTAGCAGCTTGCGTATCTGAGGATCCCGTTTGATCAGGAAATCTTAAATTTGAACTGATAAATCGACCTGCAACGGCCATGGAAAATGTTTCGGATAATTTAAGAGAATAGGAACCATCAATAGCCACTTCGTTAGGTTTTACAATTCTACCTTCCTCTCCAGCCGTTTGTCTAAGTTCTATTTCGCCGAGCGTAAAATACCTAAGACTGGCAGCAAAAGCACTACGGTCGTTTACCTTATTATAATAGTTGGCGCTTAAAAGTCCTATGTCATTCACTAGGCTTTCTAAATAAGGAGCGTAACTGATTCCAAAGCCCATTTTATGCTCTGCAAAGGCAAACTTCGCCGGATTCCATTGTTGTGAATAGGCATCTACAGACGTTGCAACGCCAATATCCCCCATACCTGACGCTCTGGCATCGGCAGTAATAGTTAAAAAGGGAACCCCTGTTGGTATTGGTCGGCTTTCTTCTTGTTGTGCCGACATTTTAAAAACAATTAATAATAAGGTTGCTGTTACTATTTTTTTCATTTCTCGTCATCTAAATCTAATTGTTTTCTGAAAAATAGGTACACAAAAAACGATGAGATATTATTCTATACTATTAGGTAACGTAAGATTTAAAAAAAAGGTATATCGGCCTTAAAAAAAAATAGCAATTTTATCGCTCCACAAAAAGTACAACAGCTAAGCGCTGCATTTAAATCTTTGATGTATAGGAAAACAACTGGTCTTTTGTTTAAATTATGGAAAGTAACATACTAATCCTGTTTTTGCTGCGTTATTGAAATGTAAAGCTCTCAGATTTTAGGAACATCTTTTTCAAATATTTTATAGTTCACATAAAATATTCTTTTAAAAACATCGTTCTAAAACCCGGAAGCAATAATTGCAAACAAAAAAACAAATTACCAAACTACATTTTGTAGTTAATTTTATTGAACTCAAGTCCTAATTATGAAAAAACAATTCATCAAAGTTGTACTCTCTTGTGCTGTAATCGCAGGCGGTTTTAGTAGCTGTAAAAACGCTTCTTCTTCGAAAAACACATCTAGAGCTACTGGTTGGAAAATAAACGCGAAAGAAGGTGGCTTTCAACATAATACAGATTTTAAGGAGCAAGAAACTGCGCCTGGATTAGTATTTGTGGAAGGGGGTACTTTTACGAAAGGTAAGGTGCAGGATGATGTGATGCATGACTGGAATAACACCCCAACACAACAGCATGTTCAATCTTTTTACATGGACGAAACTGAGGTGACGAATTCTATGTATTTAGAGTATTTAGATTATCTTAAAAGTGTTTACCCGCCTGAAGACCCAAGATATGTAAATATCTACACAGGCGCATTACCTGATACGCTAGTATGGAGAAACCGATTAGGTTTTAACGAAACAATGACCAATAACTACTTACGTCACCCAGCCTATGCAGAATATCCTGTGGTTGGTGTGAACTGGATTCAAGCCGTACAATTTGCGGAGTGGAGAACAGATCGCGTTAACGAAATTATGCTAGAAAGAGAAGGGTATCTTTCTCAGGATGCTAAATATCAAGTGGTGAATGGTGAAGCTGAAGGTTCATTTAGCACAGAAACTTACTTAAACAGACCAGAATCTGTCTATGGTGGCGAAATTGATGCCATGATGAAAGATTCTAAAAAGGGCAAAAATAATGATGATGAAGACGTTGATGCGCCTGTAGTTGCTGATGATGAAAATGAAGACAATGGTAAAAAGAAAAACTATAATACCCAGCCTAAATATGCTAAAAGAAGTAGTGGTATAATTTTACCTGAATACAGACTACCAACAGAAACTGAATGGGAATATGCCGCAGCTGCACAAGTTGGATCAAGAGAGTACAACAACTACAGAGGTAGAAAAAAATATCCATGGGAGGGTGATTACACGAGAAACGGTCAACGTGTTGGTCGTGGTGATCAGTTAGCCAATTTCAAACAAGGAAAAGGTGATTACGGCGGAATCGCTGGTTGGTCAGACGATGGTGCTGATATTACTGCCGAAGTTAAATCGTACAAACCAAATGATTTAGGCCTGTATGATATGGCTGGTAACGTAGCAGAATGGACTGCCGATGTGTATAGACCTATCGTAGATGATGAAGTAAGTGATTTTAACTACTACCGTGGAAATATGTACATGAAAAGTGCCATTGGCGAAGACGGTAAAGTAAGTGTAATCCGAGATTCTATTGCTTACGATACCTTACCTAACGGAAAAGTGGTGGCCGTAAATTTACCGGGAGAACTTAAAATGGTCCCTGTTGACGAGCAAGAAACTTATTTACGTACAAACTTCTCTTCTAGTGACAATAGAGGTTACAGAGATGGTGAGCCAAGTTCTTCAAGATTTTATGACAGATTTAGTGATGAAGATGAAAACAAAAAGAAAATGTACAACTCTCCTACTTTTAAGGTAGAAAAAGATTCAGTTGGTAACATTTCGAGAGAATATGACAAATCAAATTACAGAACTACCTTAATTAACGATGAAGTTAGAGTTTTCAAAGGGGGCTCTTGGAGAGATAGAGCTTATTGGTTAGATCCAGCACAACGTAGATTTTTACCACAATATATGGCTACAGATTACATCGGGTTTAGATGTGCTATGTCAAGAGTTGGTTCTAAATCAAAAACAAAAAATAAAACCGTGAGAGGTAAAAAAGCGAAATAATCGCTGCTCATAAAAAAATAAAAAAAGTCCTGATGCCTGCATCAGGACTTTTTTTATACTTTAGTTTCAAAAATGTACCTTATGGCTATTTTTTATTTTTACTCCGTGTGATTCGCAGGGTACCTTGAGAAATCGCTATACTAATGAATTTTTAATTACATGAATATTGAAAAACTATACGAGCTGTTTCTACAGTTCCCCAGCGTATCGACCGATACTCGAAAAATAACTAAAGACTGTTTATTCTTTGCCTTAAAAGGTGAAAATTTTAATGGCAATTCCTATGCCGAACAGGCTATAGAAAAAGGTGCTGCTTATGCCATTGTCGATGAAGAAGCTTTTGCAAATCAACCGGCTATTATTTTAGTTAAAGATACCTTAGAAACACTACAGAAATTAGCGAATTTTCATAGAAAAAAATCAAAAGCTACCATTATAAGTTTAACAGGGAGTAACGGAAAAACGACCACTAAAGAGTTGATTAACTCCGTTCTAGCTACTAGGTATAAAACCATAGCCACCGTAGGTAACTTAAACAATCATATTGGAGTTCCTTTAACCTTACTCAGCATAAAAAAAAATACTGAAATCGCGATTATTGAAATGGGCGCAAACCACCAAAAAGAAATCGAATTTCTATGTGCGATTGCAGAACCTGATTTTGGTTATATTACCAATTTTGGAAAAGCACACTTAGAGGGTTTTGGGGGTGTCGAAGGTGTTATCAAAGGTAAAAGTGAGTTGTATAATTTTCTAATCGAACAACATAGGATCATTTTTTTTAATGCCGATGATGCTATACAAGTATCCAAGTTAAATACTTACGAAAAAAAATATGGCTTTAGTCAAGAAAAAAATGAATACCATCAAATAAAGTATATTTCTGCCGACCCCTTTGTAAAGCTTCAATTTGAAGATAAAATCATACACTCCAAATTAATCGGAGTTTATAATTTTGTGAACTGTTGTGCAGCCATCCTCATGGGTAGCTATTTTAAAGTCTCTTTTGAAAATATTAAAAAAGGAATTGAAAATTATATCCCTGTAAACAATCGTTCTCAAATCATCGATAAAAATGGCCATCGGATTATCCTAGATGCCTATAACGCTAACCCAAGTAGCATGATCGTAGCCCTAGAAAATTTTAAAAATTTAAATGTTGATCCTAAAATTATATTTCTAGGCGATATGTTTGAACTGGGTGAAACTGCTCCCGAGGAACACCAAGCAATTGTAGACTTAGCGAGTTCAATGAGTTTTGATGCGACCTTTTTAATTGGTAAAAACTTTTCAAAAACCAACACTAAAGAACAAAGCTTTGAAACTTTTGAAGCCATGGCATCCTTTCTTGAAAAAAACCCGATACAAAAAAGCAATATACTTATAAAAGGTTCTCGTGGAATGGCTTTAGAGCGACTTTTAGAACTCTTATAATCTTTGTTTATCTTTGTAATTAGCACTGATTTATGATAAAGATCATATTTTAAAGTAGTATTGAAAAGTAATTTTGCGATCAATCAATGGGCAATTTATGCCATGTAGTTCGCTTAAGTAAGCTTGGTTTGTTCATTTCGATTGACCCAGCATTAAGAGTTCTATTTTTTTTAATTTTAATAGCTCCTTTCTGGCCAAACGAGAGCCAAGGAAGAATTACAAACACCATACATGAGTAAAGCAGTTTATATTGCCACTACAGAACCCAACAGTGGAAAGTCTATTATTTCATTGGGATTAATGCAGATTTTATTAGGAAAAACAGCTAAAGTTGGGTACTTCAGACCCATTATAGAAGATTTTGAAGAGGATAAAATTGATAATCATATCAAAACCATATTAACACATTTTGAAGTTGATTTAAAACCAACTGATGCCTATGCTTATACGCGAAGTGAAGTAGTAAAGCTTAAAAATCAAGATAAAGATGATGAAATCATCAATCATATTATTCACAAGTTTAAAGCCATTGAAGATCTGTTTGATTTTGTTTTAGTTGAAGGAAGTGACTTTTCAACGGAGGGTAACATTATTGAGTGGGACACCAATGTGCTCATTGCAAAAAACTTGGGAATCCCTGCTATTTTAATTACGAGCGGAAAAGATAAAATGGTTGAGGAGGCGGTAAGCAACTTATATATGGCTTACGATTCATTTAAAGACAAAGGTGTTGAAGTTTTAATGGTAGTTGCGAACAAAGTAGCGCATGATCATCGCGAACGGTTAATGACCAGTTTAAAAAACAAAGTCCCCTCTAAAGTATTGATTGGGGTCATTCCCTTAAACCCAACTTTAGGAAACCCGACCGTTAAGGAAATTGTACAAGAACTAGAAGGTAAGGTACTTTTTGGCGAGGCACATGTAAACAACCAGGTGAACGGTTTTAGTGTTGGCGCCATGCAACTGCGTAACTATTTAACCCATTTAAAAAAAGATAGCCTTGTGATTACCCCTGGTGATAGGGCTGATATTATTTTAGGAGCGCTACAGGCAAACATCTCCTTAAATTATCCCAACCTGTCTGGAATTATACTTACCGGTGGCCTCATTCCAGAGCCTCCCATTATACAACTTATCGAAGGGCTTTCAGATGTTATTCCAATTGTTTCCGTCGAAGGCGGCACCTTCGGGGTAACGAATAAAATCGGTGCTATTAGACCAAGAATGTATGCGGAAAATACTGAAAAAATAGTTACCTCTATTCAGGATTTCGAAAAGCACATTCCTGTAAACGAATTAACAGAACGCCTAATTACCTTTAAAGCAGAGGGTATAACACCAAGAATGTTCCAGTATAATTTACTGAAAAGAGCAAAATCTTCAAAAAAACATATTGTACTCCCCGAGGGAAGCGACGAACGAATTTTAATGGCAACCAAACAGTTAATAGATGCTGATGTGGTGTCGATTACCCTTTTAGGTGATGAAAAGAACATAAAAGCCAAAATAGCTGCCCTAGATATTGGTTTAGACAGCCGTAAAATTGCTATAATCGATCCCAAAACATCTGCTAATTTCTTAGCATACGCCACCACCCTATTTGAACTGCGTAAACATAAAAATGTAAACTTGGCGATGGCCAAAGATTTAATGGAAGATGTTTCGTATTTTGGAACTATGATGGTGCATAAAGGGCATGCTGATGGCATGGTTTCTGGAGCTATTCACACCACCCAACATACTATTTTACCAGCCCTTCAGTTTATTAAAACAAGGCCAGAGGTATCTATAGTTTCGTCCGTATTTTTTATGTGCCTGCCTAATCGGGTAACCATTTTTGGTGATTGCGCCATTAATCCAAACCCTAGCGCAGAGCAATTATCCGAGATTGCCATTTCATCCGCAGCTACAAGTACTGCTTTTGGTATAGAGCCGAAAATAGCCATGTTATCGTATTCCTCGGGCGCTTCTGGTGTTGGTGAAGACGTAGATCGTGTTCGTAAAGCCACCGAAATTATACGATTAAAACGTCCAGATTTAAAAGTAGAAGGTCCTATACAATACGATGCCGCAGTAGATAGTAAAGTAGGCAAAAGTAAACTTCCAAATTCTGAAGTCGCTGGTCAGGCAAGTGTTTTTATTTTCCCTGATTTAAATACCGGTAACAATACCTATAAAGCGGTGCAAAGAGAAACAGGTGCATTGGCCATAGGCCCGATGTTACAGGGATTAAATAAACCCGTAAACGATTTAAGTCGTGGCTGTACGGTAGATGATATTTTCAATACCGTAATTATTACCGCGATACAAGCACAAGGGCTTTAACGAGATAAAAAACCAATAAAGTGAATATACTTATTATAAATGCTGGAAGCTCTTCTATAAAATATCAGTTGATTGAAATGCCTTCAGAAAAAATTAGTTGTGAAGGACTTTTGGAACGCATAGGAAGTGCTGACGCTATTTTAAATTATAAAACTTCGAAAGTAAAAATTACCGACACTGTTGAAATTCTGAATCATACATCTGGTTTAGAAAAGATTGCTGCTTTGTTATTAGATCCTGAAAAAGGAGTGATACAAAATGTAAATGAAATTGGTGCGGTTGGGCATCGTGTGGTTCATGGTGGAAACACTTTTTACAAAACTACCTTAATCGATGCTTCGGTCAAGGAAAAAATAAAGTCTTTGATACCCTTGGCACCTTTGCATAATCCTGCTAATTTAGAAGGTATAAAACTTGCCGAACAAATTTTTAGTCACGCTAAACAAGTTGCTATTTTCGATACTGCCTTTCATCATACCATACCCATAAAAGCAAAAAAATTTGCCATCCCCAATGAATTCTTTACCCAACATAAAATGCAAGTTTATGGTTTTCATGGTACTAGCCATAAATATGTATCCGAGCAAGCTATCGCCTATTTAAAAAAAGAGCAGTCAAAAATTATTACGATTCACCTAGGAAATGGTTGTAGCATGACGGCGGTACAAAATGGAAAAAGTGTAGATCATTCTATGGGTTTTGCACCGTCAAACGGATTAATTATGGGTACGCGTAGTGGCGATATTGACCATTCGTTACTGCCGTATATGGTTCAAAAATTAGGCTATACTTTAGATGAAGTAAACAGCATTTTGATTAAAAAAAGCGGCATGCTAGGTTTAACAGGCTTTAGCGATTTAAGAGATATACAAGCAGAGGCAGAAAAAGGAAATGAAGATTGCATTTTAGCTTTAGCTATGAATGCGTACCGAATTAAACAATATATAGGCTCGTATGCTGCTATTATGAATGGCTTAGATGCCATTGCATTTACAGCTGGTATTGGAGAAAATTCCGCTGTGTTAAGAGCTTTAATTTGTGAAGAAATGGATTATTTAGGCATGCAATTAAACGAAAGTAAAAACAATTCAAGGTCTAGCGAAGTAAGAGAAATCAATACTGCTACTTCAAAAACTAAAATTTTGGTCATACCAACAAATGAAGAATTGGAGATTGCCAAGCAGACGTACGAATTAGTTAGTGAGTTAGAATTTTAAAAAATGTAATCCTAAAAGCAAGGCTTAAATACTATTTAATTGTGGTTATGTACGCTTTTTTTTTAGCTCAGCGAATTCTTTCAGTAATGCTGCTATACAGCTATTACAAAGCCTTGCGCGGCGTAAAAATGAATGCACAAAGCATTAAGATATGAAAGGAAAAATTATTCAATTAAAGAGGTTTAACTTTGGGCATTAGAATTTAAGACATATTAGTTATGAAAATTATTTCTTGGAATGTAAATGGTATTCGAGCCTCAGTAAAAAAAGATTTTTTTGAGGATATCGAAAAAATAGATCCCTCAATCATGTGCTTGCAGGAAACTAAAGCACAGGATGATGAAGTTTTAGTGGCACTAGCACCCCTAGACACCTTCAACATTAATTCTAATTCGGCCACTCAAAAAGGCTATTCTGGAACCACAATAGGTAGCAAGGAAAAAGCCATAAGCATCATGAACGATATGGGCGTTGAGGAACATGACCATGAAGGACGTGTTTTGTGTGCCGAATATAAAAACTTCTATTTGGTCAATGTATATGTACCCAATTCAGGTCAAAAATTGGAGCGTTTAGACTATAGAAAACAATGGGATAGTGATTTTTTGAAGTATTTAAAAAACTTAGAAAAAACAAAACCAGTCATTGTTTGTGGTGATTTTAATGTAGCCCACAAAGCTATCGACCTAAAAAACGACAAGAGCAACTACAACAAAACAGCAGGCTATACCCAAGTTGAGATAGATGGTATGGATAATTTTATCAAAGCTGGCTTTGTGGATGCCTTTCGCATGTTATATCCTGATAAAATTGCCTATACTTTTTGGAGCTACCGCTTTAAATCACGGGAACGCAATACAGGTTGGCGCATCGATTATTTTTTAGTCAGTAAAGCTATTGCAGATAAGGTTAAAGATGTGACTATATATAGTGACATTATGGGTTCTGACCATTGCCCTATTGGCTTGGAAATCAATTTTGGCTAAACTAAAGACCTCTAAAGAAATTGTCAAAAATAGGAAAGTACAAATGGTACCGAGAACCATTTAATTAAAAAGGTTCTCGATACTAAACCTCTTTCAAGGTTTCACTCGAACTGACCATTGAACTTCGCCAAATGCACCTCATACACTAATTACTGCAGCCAACAGGTCCTTTTTTGACCCCTAATTTTACTAAAATAGTTTCTAATAAGCACCATTTCGTAAAGGCCGACTGTATTAAATTAAGGCCAATAAAAACAGTAAACCACATCCAATTTGGACTTACGTAAACACTAAGCACTACGCTTAACAATACCATGACACCCACAATAACTCTAAAATACGTATTTAACATTTTGATTAATTTTAAGTTTATATACTTCTTTCAATAGGAACTACAACTGCTTTTATTGGGTTGTTTGTTTCTAAATTTTCATTGAATTTTTCAATCAGCTCAAATAAGGCGTCGATATTTATATCTTCTGTAAACGAAAAAAATAAATTCGATGCTACACCTTTCTTCTCACTTGGAAACCAACTTGATGTTTTTACCACCGAAGTAGGATTTTTAAAACCATCAATATCAGAACTGCTAAAGCTCTCAATATTGGCTTTTTTAAATAGGCTTAGAATATCTTTTTCAAATTCCTCCACCACGGTTACAATTAATAGTTTCATAGTTCAAGTTTTAATTCATTCCCAAGCAGTAGGGAATCTGTTTATTTTTTTAACACCTCTTTTCAAGGCACTGCAACTGCCCATTCCTTTTATCAAAATCAGTTTCTCCTCTGCTGCTGAGCATAGTTAAGGTATCGGTGCTTAGGAAGCTTTTTTACCTTCTGTCTTCTCCCCGGCATCAACTCCTCCTTCGGGGGTAGGGGGGCTAATCATATAATACACTAAGGGCACCACCAATAAGGTAAGTATTGTAGATACAATAGTACCCCCCATTAACGAAATGGCTAAACCTTGAAAAATAGGGTCAAATAAGATTACAAATGCTCCAATCACAACGGTACCAGCTGTTAATAAAATTGGAGTTGTACGCACTGCTCCAGCTTCAATAGCGGCTTGTTTTAAAGGAATACCCTCCGCTGTTCTTAAGTTGATAAAATCGATCAACAACACTGAGTTTCGAACCATAATACCGGCTAAAGCAATCATCCCGATAAAAGAAGTTGCGGTAAAGAATGCTCCCATGAACCAGTGTCCTAGAATAATACCAATTAAGGATAATGGTATCGCTACCATCATGACAATGGGCGCTTTAAAGTTTTGGAACCATCCTACGATTAAAATGTAAATCAAAATGATTGCCCCTAAAAAAGCTATACCTAAATCTCTAAATACTTCTAAGGTAATTTGCCATTCTCCATCCCATTTTACCGTATAATTATCTTCATATTCTGGTTGACCCAAATACAATTCATTCAGTTCAAAACCTTGTGGTAAGGTAATTTCTTTCAACTTCTCCTCCATACCTAAAATAGCATAGGCAGGACTTTCCAATTCTCCAGCCATATCTGCCAACACATAAACCACGCGCTTTTGGTTTTTTCGGTAAATACTTTTTGCGGCTGTAGTTTCATTAATAGTTACCAGATCTGCAATGGGCACCAAATTGCCTTGTTTCGATTTTACTTTTAATTGTGAAATATCTGAAATAGTTGATTTTTCCTTTTCATCTAATGTCAACACTAAACCAACTTGGTTCGTTGCATCTTCATCATATAAATTTGTGATGGCTCTGTTCGACAAGGCCATATTCATGGTGTAAGCGATCTGTTGTGGTGCAACACCATATAACATGGCCTTTTCTTTGTCGATTTCGAATTGATATTCCGTTTGGTCAGCTTCCACCATCCAATCAACATCCACTACATCATCTGTATTTTTTAAAATATTTTGAATACTGTTTGCAATTTTTATTTGCTCATTATAATCAGGTCCATAAACTTCAGCAACAATCGTAGATAAAACTGGTGGTCCTGGTGGCACTTCCACCAACTTTACATTCGCATTGTATTTTGCGGCAATTTTTTGAATATCTGGACGCAATAATGAAGCAATATCATGACTTTGAGCAGAACGTTGGTCTTTCTCCTTTAAATTCACTTGAATATCGGCCATATTAGATCCACCCCGTAAATCGTAATGACGTACCAAGCCGTTAAAGGTTATTGGTGCAGACGTACCAACATAATTCTGATAATTCACAACTTCTGGTCGCGTAGATAAATATTGTGAAATTTCTTGAGCCACAACTCCTGTTCGTTCCAGTGTGGTACCTTCTGGCATATCAATGATTACCTGAAACTCATTTTTATTATCGAAAGGCAACATTTTTACAGCCACCGAATTGGTGAAAAACAAAGCCATCGTTCCCAGTAACACTAAAAATGTTCCTCCTAAAAACAACCAACGCTTTGTTTTGCTTTCTAATAATGGTCCTTCAAATTTGTTGTAAATTCTATAAATTAAAGTTTCTTCTAATGGCTTTTCAGCTTTTTCAACTTTAGCTTTCTTTTCCTTTTCTCTCAAGAAAATTAAACCTAGATAAGGTGTAATAGTTAAGGCTACAAAGAGCGATAAAATCATCGCAATCGATGCGCCAATAGGCATAGGCGCCATATATGGACCCATTAATCCAGAAACGAAAGCCATAGGTAAAACCGAAGCAATAACTGTAAATGTTGCTAAAATTGTTGGGTTTCCAACTTCGTTAATGGCATATAAAGCAGCTTGTTTAAAAGGCAAGCGTTTCATTTTGAAATGCCGATGCATATTTTCGGCAATAATTATGGAATCATCCACCACAATCCCTGTAACAAATACTAAAGCGAACAAGGTAATTCGGTTTAGAGTATAGTCCATCATATAATAACTCAACAAGGTCAATGCAAAGGTTATTGGAACCGACAAAAACACGACCAATCCACCTCGCCAACCCATGGCCAGCATCACTACCAGAGTTACTGCAAAGATAGTCCCGATAAGATGCCACAACAATTCAGACACTTTTTGAGAAGCGGTTTCTCCATAGTTTCTACTAATTTCAACGTTTACATCATTAGGAATTAATGTAGAACGCAAATGGTCGACCTTATCAATAATAACTTCCGAAATTTTCATCGCATCTGCGCCTTTTCTTTTGGCAACAGAAATAGTAACTGCAGGATATTCCGATTTGTATTCGTCAGCCTTTACACTTCCTTTTCCAAACCCTAAACTCACATAATTTTGTGGTACTTCTGGACCATCCATAATTTTGGCTACTTGCTTTAAATAAATGGGCTGATTTTGTTGTACCCCAACCACCAAATTTTCAACATCCGTGACCGTTTCTAAAAACTTTCCAGTCTGAATCAAGAATTCAGAATCATTTTTATCAAAACTTCCTGAACTCAATTGACTATTACTCGCAGTTATCATTTCAGAAACCGATAAGAAATCTAATCCGCTTGACGCTAATTTATCCTTATCTAAAACCACACGCAACTGACGGTTTCTGCCCCCAATTTTATGGGTAATTGCCACGTCAATTACCTTTTTTATCTCACTTTCTAATTCTTGCGCTATTTGGTTTAACTGGTAATCGTCGTAATTCTCACTCCATAAGGTTAGGCCCAACATGGGCACATCGTCAATGGCTCTAGTCTTTACCAACGGAAACGTAACACCAGCCGGCATTTGGTCCATGTGTTTGTTAATTTCGTTGTATAATTTCACGAAAGAACGCTCAATATCTTCGCCAACATAAAACTGAACGATCACCATTCCTTGCTCTTTCATAGCCGTAGAATACACATATTCTACACCTTTAATATTCGAAATTAATTGCTCTAACGGCTTTATCACACGCGATTCAACTTCCGTTGGACTTGCCCCTGGATAACCCACAAAAATGTCTGCCATTGGCACATCAATTTGCGGTTCTTCCTCACGTGGAATTAAAAACGAACTCCATACCCCAACAACCATAAATACAATCATTAACAACACTGTTAACTTAGATTGCATAAAGACTTTGGCAATTTTTCCTGCGATACCTTCTTTCATTATTTTATATTTTTTGGGCGTTTTAACAGGCTATCCGTTGCAATCTTTTTTTGCCATATATGGTAAAAAAAAGGATTTCCACTACTATCCTTAACGCGCTTACTCCTTTGTATTATTTACTTTTTAATACCTACAAGGTTTTTGAAACCTTGCAGGAAACTGATAACTGCGCCTGTAAACTGAACACTGTTTACTGCACACTTATTTTAGCACCGTTGTAAAGCTTTCCTTCGGCTGAAACAATATAAGCTTCATCTGCTTTTAAACCAGATAAAACTTCAACTTGGTTTCCATAGGTTCTACCCAAACGCAGCCACCTTAAAATTGCCGTATTACTTTGACTTACCGTATAAACTCCAGACAATTGTCCGTTTGTAACAATAGCTTCGGTTGGAATTAAAACCAGGTTAGACTTTGCTTTTCTTTCTACTGGAAACTGTACGGTTGTAAACATTCCTGATAAAATATTCGCATCCGTTTTGTCTAAATCTATTTTTACTAAATATTGCCCCCCTGTATTTTTAGCAGACGTGCTTACTTCAGATACTTTCCCATTGATGGTTTGGTTAATAGATTTAACTAAAACAGCTACCGTTGAGCCATTTGTAATTTCAGAAATTTCTGTTTCAGGAACCATGGCCATTACTTCAAAATCACCTGGTGTTTCTATACTTATTAATGGCATTCCTGGATTCGCCATATTTCCAGCTTCCACATTTTTGCTTGTTACTATTCCGCTAAAAGGTGCCGTAATATTACTGTATGTAAATTGTGCATTGACTTCGTTTTTCATTTGCTTAGCCGATTCTAATTGTGCTTTTGCCATTTCGAAATTAGCTGTCATATCATCCATTTCTTTTTGCGATGCACTTTTTTCTGCAAACAAATTTTTAAAGCGGTTGTAATCTTTTTGAGCATTCTCAAAACCAACAGTTGCTTGTGTAATGCCTGCATTTACTTGTGCCCGTTTTGCTTGTAAATCGGCATTTTGAATAGCTACTAATAATTGTCCTTTTTGTACTTGATCTCCCACATTAACGTATACCTTATCAACGTAGCCCATCATTCTAGTGCTTAAATCTGCACTGTTTGTGGCTTCAATTTTTCCGCTTACTGATAAGAACGGACTGTTTTCATTAGCTTCAACCTGACTAATTTTTACCGCAATTGCGGGTGTGTTATCGGCAATGGCTTTTTTGTCTTCGCTTCCACAGCTGGCAAGTAACAAGGTTAAAAAAAATGCTACGATGGTATTTATCTTTATATTCATTTTATATGTTTTTTAAGGCAAGCCTATGAGGCTTAGTTCTTTTATCTTGGTTGTCTTTTTATTCTTTGGTTAAAAATTGCACATACGCTAAAGCGTAATTATGATTAAAAATTGTCGTAAAATATTCTAATTGTTTCTGTGCAAATTGTGTTTCTGCTGCCAGTAAATCGGTTGTTTTTTCTAAACCTTGTTCAAACCTATTTTTGCGAATTCTTAAAGATTCTTGGGTTTGAGATAAGGCTAGCGTGGTAAGCTCCAAATTATTTTTTGCATCTTGTAGCATACGTTTTGCTCGGTTTAATTCTACCTGACTTTCAGCTTTGTATTGGTCTAATTCTAATTTAGATTTCTCAAATTCGGCCTTGCTCTTCTTAAATTTCCCAAAGCGCTTTCCACCTTCAAACAGCGTCCATGTTAAGGCTGCGCCCACTAAATACCCATCAGTAGCACCTTTAAATAGCTCATCATCATGAAGCTCATAGGTTCCAAAAGCATTTAGACTAGGTAAAAAGCTCATTTGATCCGCTTTATGCATATCGCTATAGGCCTTAGTTGCCGATTCCATAGCTAGAATATCTGCTCTAGTCTCAGAAAAAAACATTGTTTCCGTGTCAGCCGATACTATGCTCAGTGAATCTGAAGGTTGTAACGTAGCATAGTTATCATCATTCATTAAAACAGATAAGCCATTAGATGCATTTTGAATGTTACTCTTTGCATAGTGTAACTGATTTTCTATTTCCGTAACACGCACCTCAACGGCCAAAACATCAGATTTTTGTAAATAGCCTTGATCAAAGTTGTTCGTCGCAATTCGCTTATTTTCTAAAGCCGTTATCTTAGCTTTCTCCAGAACTTCTACTGCTTTATAGGATAATTGCAATTGCATATAGGCCTTTTCCACTTCTAATTCTAAATAATCATTTACACGATTTGCCTGCAATTCGGTAGCATTTAATTTTGCTTTTGCTGCTTTGCGTTGATACAAACCATCGAAATTTAATAGGGGTTGAGAGACCGTAATTCTGGTAGCATAATCTTGAACCTCCGAAGGGTTATTTAATAGCACAGGATTAAAATCGCCTTGTGTTAAAACACCTTGATTTAATTTACTACCAAAAGCCATAAGTGGGTTTGTGGTTGCTATTGCCGTATGTGAGGCACTAATATTTGGTAATACAATTGCGTTTGTCTGTTCATAATCACCTTTCGCCATTAAAACATCTTGCTCAGACATCTTTATGGTGTTGTTACGTTCTTGCACTGCGGCTAAGACATCAGCTTTTGAAACTATTATCTTTTCTTGAGCTTCTAGATAAAATTGAAATAACAAAAAAAACAGAACTAGAATATTTCTCATTGACTTGGATTTATTTTTAGGCAAAATTAGCCTAGATTCAAACCCAAGTCAGTAACCTTTGTTACAGTAGTAAAGAAAAATTTAAAGCGCAGTTGTTTCCCTAAATAGCCTTGGTGCTATTTGTATCGCTTGCCCTATAGCCTTTGAAGTAATAATAATATGGAATAAGACCACTAGAACAACTATTTCTAATTAATTTTGGAAAAAATCAGAAGTACTAAAAACTTAGCCTGTTCTTCTTCGTCCAAATTTTAAAGCGGCCAATGCAAAAGAAAAAAAGTAATTATCGTTTTCTAAGACGCACTTTAAGGCTTATCGCTGTACTTTTTCTGTTGATTTTTGCCTTGTTATTATTTATAAGAAGTCCGTGGGGTCAAAGCATTATAGTAGCTAAAGCCACAGGTTTTGTTGCTAAAAAAACAGGTGCAAAAGTTGAAATTAAAAAGCTTTTTATCACTTTTTCTGGAAATGCTTTTATAGAGGGCCTATATTTAGAAGACAAAAAAGGAGATACTTTAGTCTATTCAAAATCGCTCGAAGCCAATATACCTATCGCTCCACTAGTATTTAAAAATAATATTACTGTAAAATCCTTGCAGTGGGACGGCTTACAAGCCAATATTACGAGAAATGATGGCTCAGAAGATTACAATTTTAGTTTTTTAATAGATGCTTTTGCTTCCACTGACACTACAACTAGAGATACCACAGCACAAAGTGAGCCTCTAAAAATTGATGTAGGAACGCTAGATTTTACCAATTTCAAAATTGATTTTAGGGATGAATTGGGGGGTTTATTTGCAAAATTAGACTTGGGATATGTACTACTTTCTTTAGATAAGATAGACTTAGAAGCTATGGCCTTTGAAGTCGATGAAATTTTACTTGAAAATACTAACATTAATTATCGTCAAACAAAACCTAGCATTTCAGAAGACGCTACTGCTACTACTTTACCATGTATACAACTACATCATTTAAAATTTAAGAATGTAAAGGCCAATTACCAAGCTGAACCTAATGGGATTTCAGCAAAGATAAATCTGGATGAATTTCAATTAAAATTACCGAAAGCGGATATAGCAACCAACGATTACAACGCTAGTTTTGTAAGCTTAAAAAATTCATCAATTACTCTAAAACAACGTACTTTAAAGGTAGTAGATTCAACATCTGATACTTCTACTTCTGTATTTGAATGGCCAATGTTTTTAATAAATGTAGATGAAATCGATTTTGAAAATAATCGTATTTACTATGTTACGAATGAAAATTCAATCAAAAAAAATGAATTCAATCCAGAAAATTTAAAGTTTGATAATTTTTATTTAAAGGCTCAAAACTTAAGCTATGAACCCAAAAAAGCAAATGTAAAGCTTCAAAAACTCTCTTTTGGAGAGCAAAGTGGTTTTCAATTACAAAATTTGAGTTTAAACGCCAGTTTAAATAATACCTCAGCCTCTATTACTGAACTAAACGCGCAAACCAATAATAGCATTTTAAATGGCAACTTAAAATTGTCATATGGTTCTATTCAAAATTTGATGAAAAATGTGGATAAAACAAGTATTAAAACTCAACTCACAAATTTCGAAATCAATTTAAATGATGCTTTATATTTTCAACCCCAACTTAAAAAGAATGCTAATTTTATCACAGCATCAAATAACAACATAGCAGGTAATTTAAAAGCTGAAGGTACTCTACAACAATTAAATATTGCTGATTTTAATTTAATATGGGGAGAAAACACGTCGATTTCAGCCAGAGGTATACTGAACAACTTCACTGATACTGAAAAATTACAATTCAACTTTAACAAAATAGAAGCAAGAACAACTAGCACCGCAATATCAAAGTTTATTCCTCAAGACAGCTTAAGCATATCAATGCCTTCTGCACTTTCTCTAAGCGCTACGGCTCGGGGGAAACTAGATGACATTACGGCTGATGCGTTTTTAAAAACAAGTGAAGGCAGTGTTACTATTTCAGGTAATTTTAAAAATTCTACGAGTATCGCATTTCAGGGAAACCTTGCCGTTGACAGTTTGCAATTAGGCAAAATTCTCAATAACGAACAACTAGGTTTAGTCGATTTTACTTTAGATTTTGATGGAAATGGCAATAGTTTAAACACCCTAAATGGCAATCTTAAAGCAGATTTTGAGCAATTAAACTATAATGACTATGATTTTTCGAATCTTAAATTAAACGGAACTATTGTTAATGGTACGGGAGAGGTTAACGTCAATTTTAAAGATGAAAACTTAAATTTAACTTCAAAGACTAGTATTAATCTTGATGCATTGGGTACAGATATAAAACTAAATATGAACCTGATAGGTGCCGATTTTTTGCGATTGGGCATTACGAAAGAAGATATTAAAATTGCAGTGGAACTAGATGCTAAAGTAAAAACTAATGAAGATGGCTTTAAGTTAGATGCTCAAATTTTTAACGGTGTGGCCGTATACGACAATCAACAATACCGGTTAAGCACTATTGACATCAGCTCAAAAATTAATGACTTTACGACCGAGGCCAGGATTGAAAGTGATTTTCTAAAAGGTAATTTAAGTGCTAACGCGTCTCCTTCAGCTCTAAATAAGGCGTTAATTAAACAGTTTAAAAATTACTTTTCTGATAGCATTCCACAAATTTCAGAAACCGATAGTATTCGACTGAACTTAAATTTAAGGGTATTACCCGATCCTATTATTACAAAAGTATTTTTTAAAGAAATTAAAGAACTCGATAGTATTTATGTACAAGCAGATTTTAATGCAGAAACAAAAAAAATAAATGCCAAACTAAAACTACCTGCAGCAATTTATCAAGGTGTAGCCTTAGATAGTCTTGCCCTCGATTTAGTGGGTGATGCAGAAAACTTAAAATTTTCCGCTGGTTTCGAAAAGATACATGTTGCTCCTGTATTCATTAAAAAAACGCTAGTCACTGGGGTTTTAGAACAAAAAAAATTACAGCTTAATTTTAATGCCTATAACGAGGAACAAATAGTAGCGAGTATTAGTTCGCAAGCAACATTTAAAAATGATAGTCTTAAATTCTATATCAATCCATCAAATCTGGTATTAAACACTGAAAAATGGATGCTTCCAGAAACAAATGAAATATCAATAATTAATGGAGGGTTTAATTTTAAAGATTTTAAACTGAATCGAGAAACTCAAGAAATTTTCATTGGTAATACTATAGATGGGATTCAAAAAAAACACCTAGGGGTTGATTTCACCAACTTTAAACTTCAAAGTCTTTTAAGTATTTTAAATCCTGATGAAGCATTGGTATCGGGAATCGTAAACGGAACGTTTATTTTGGAAGATAATAATGGAGCTTCTGGAATTATTGCTGATTTTAATATTTCAGATTTTGCAGCTTTACAAAATCCTCTAGGCAATCTAGCCATAAATGCAAGTTCTAGCAGTGGAAATAACTATGATTTTGATTTGGCCCTAAAAGATGCAGGTATTAATTTGAATTTGAATGGAGATTATGCCGCCGCAGAAACTGGTGCAAGCTTAAATTTAGATTTGAATATTAATCGAGTGGAGCTAAAAGCAATCGAGAAATTCTCGAACGGAATGATTAAAAATACTGAAGGTTTTCTTTCAGGAAATATTGATGTTTCAGGTACAACAAGTGCTCCTGAATACCAAGGACTAGTTAAATTTAATGAAACAAAATTTAATATAGCTGCCTTAAATTCGATCTTTAAAATAACTGATGAATCCCTAAAAATAAATAATAAAGGTTTGTATTTTGATACGTTTTCTATTGCTGATGTCAACAATAATACCTTTAGTTTAACAGGAAGTATTGAAACCGAAAATCAAACAAATCCAACTTTTGACATTCAGTTCAAGGCTGAACAATTTCAAGTTTTAAACTCCACAATCGAAGACAATGCCTTGTTTTATGGGAAAGCTAGTTTTGATGCTGATATTAGCGTAAAAGGCAACCTAAAACTGCCAAAAGTAGCTGGAAAATTGCGTGTTCGAAAAATAACCGATGTAACCTATGTCATACCTGAGTCGCAATTAGACGTTCAGGAACGAGACGGGGTAGTCATTTTCGTAAATCGAGAGAATCCCGATAATATTCTGACCCGCAACGACGAGCAAGAAAAACTACCCTTTTTCAGAGGTTTTGATGTAAAAACTATTTTAGAAATAGCCGATGACGCAAAATTTAATGTCATTATTGATGAAAAAACAGGAGATAATCTGGCTGTTTCAGGAGATGCAAGTCTTAACTTAAGCGTGGAACCGAACGGAAGAGTAAACCTCAGCGGTAGATACGAATTAAATTCTGGTCACTATGAAACAAATTTGTACAATTTAGTAAGTCGTAGATTTGAAATTAACCCCGGAAGTACAATCACGTGGCAGGGAAATCCTCAAGACGCAAAACTAGATGTAACTGCAGTTTACAAGGTAGAAACCTCCGCATCACCCTTAATGTCAAGCGTTACTTCGGGGCAAGATATTAGTCAAACAAGAAAATACCAACAAGTACTACCGTTTGTTGTGTATTTGAATGTAGATGGCGAATTACTGGAACCGCAATTGTCTTTTGGACTAGATATGCCTAGAGATGAACAAGGTGCATTGGGAGGTGCTGTTTATGGCCGAGTGCAACAACTCAACCAACAAGAAGACGAGTTGAATAGACAAGTTTTTTCTCTTTTAGCCTTGAACCGTTTTTTTCCAGATTCAGGGAGTGATGGAAGTAGCGGGGGAACCACAGCAATTGCTCGGGATAATGTAAATAGAGTATTATCAGATCAACTGAATGTATTTTCAAGCGAAATACTGGGCAACTCCGGGTTTGATCTCGATTTTGATCTCGACAGCTTTACCGATTATCAGGGAGAAAACCCGCAAGATAGAACTCAACTCAACATAAATGCCAAGCAGAAATTGTTTAACGACCGACTTATTGTTTCCGCAGGTAGCGCTGTTGATGTGGAAGGAAGCGCACAAGCCGGGCAAGAAGCAACGCCGATTATTGGCAATGTAAGCCTTGAATATTTATTGACAAAAGACGGCAGGTACCGACTCAGAGGTTTTAGAAAAAATGAATATGAAAATATTATTGATGGACAACTAATTGTGACCGGCGTAGCACTTATTTTTAATCGAGAATTCAATAAATTTAGCCAGTTATTTAATCCTTTGAAGGATAAAAACAATAAAGACACAGACAAATAAAAGTAAATCCAGCATTTACAGGGGACAACCTCCATGGGGATTACGAAAGAAATTTAGTATTGAAGCAAACAAACACATACCAGCAAATTACCCTCATAGTACTTCTTATGATGTTACAAGCATGTAGCGTTAGTAAGTATATTCCCGAGGATGAAATACTCTATACGGGAGCAGCATTAGCCATCGTTACAAATGATAGTCTAGAACTATCACAAAATATGGCAAGTGAATTAGAAAATTTACTAACACCAGAACCCAATGCGAGCTTTTTAGGAATGCGATTAGGGCTGTATTATCATTACAAAGCACAAAAGAAAAATCCAGGATTCATCAATAAATGGTTGAATAAAAAAATTGGAGAAGAACCTGTTTACTTATCTCAAGTAAATACACAGCGCGTAGAAACACTAATTTTAAACAGGTTAGATAATAATGGTTTTTTCTACAGTAAGGTCACCTCAGAAATTGTAACTAACAAAAAGTTTGCCCAAATAAATTATAACACTACACCCTCAGAACCCTATGTGCTTCAGGAGCTTAAACTAGATAGTATTGCCACTCCGCTATACAGCGAAATAGCTGAAATACTTAAAAATACAGCATTAAAGGCAGGAACTAGGTTTAATCTTGATCTAATGAAATTTGAGCGGGAACGTATTGACAGTAAATTAAAGCAAAAAGGATATTATAATTTTAATCCAGACTTTTTAATTTTTGAAGCGGACACCAATCGCTACAAAGAAAAAAAGTTTGATTTATTTTTACGACTAAAAAAAGGCACACCAAAAAAATCTACAATTCCTTACCTTTTAGACGCTATAACGGTTTACCCTAACTACGCTATTGAAAGTGATACCTTAACAGCTACGAATAACACCACTGTTGTGAATGGGATTAACTTTATACAAAAAGAAAGGTATTTTAAACCCGACTTGTTAGAAGCCTATATTTTATTGGAAGAAGGACAAAAATATAATCCAGAAACTGCTCGTTTAACCAGTAATAGACTTTCGGCATTAGGAAATTACAAGTTCGTCAACCTACGTTTTAATGAAAAAGATACTACAGCAATTGACCTTGAAGGAAGCCTCTCTGCGGATTTATTTTTATCACCACTTACCAAAAGGGCATTACGAGCAGAACTACAAGCTGTAACAAAATCTAATGGATTCGCCGGTCCAGGAATTGCGGCTAGCTATACCAATAGAAATGTTTTTAAAGGAGGTGAACGCATCAGTATTTCCGCAAATTTTGCCTATGAAACGCAAATTGCAAACCAAAGTGCTGGCTTAAGTAGTACCGCCTTGGGATTAAAAACAGATCTGATTTTGCCAAGATTAATTCCATTTTCACCTAAAAGATTTAAATATGCTGTACCTAGTACTAAAATAAGTTTAGGAGTTGATCTACTGCAGCGCAGCAAATTATACACCCTATCCTCATTTAATACTTCGTTTGGGTATGAGTGGAAAGCAAATACTTATGTTTTCCATGACATAAACCCTATTCGTATTACCTATGTAAACCTTTCGAATACCACCGATGAATTTGAAGCCATTTTAGATAAAAATTCGTTTTTATCCCGCAGTTTTGAGCAACAATTTATTGCAGGCTTAAATTATAGTTTTTCTTATAATGAACTTGTCGATAAAAGAAAAGATAACCCTATTTACGTGGCTACCAGTATAGATCTTGCAGGAAACACCTTAAGCCTATTAAGTGGCGGAAAAAAAGAGGTTTTAGGCTTAGAATACGCTCAATACAGTAAGGCAGATGTTGATTTTAGGTACTATTTTAAGACAGGAAAAGAAAAAACACTTATTTCAAGAATCTATGCAGGTTGGGGAATCCCTTATGGGAACTCTAGTACCCTGCCTTTTGTAAAGCAGTTTTTTTCAGGAGGGCCCTATAGCGTTAGAGCCTTTCAAATCAGATCGCTAGGCCCTGGAACTTTTAGCTCCGAAACTAGTCCAAATACCACTACATTTTTTGATCAATCAGCAAATTTAAAACTAGAAGCTAATTTAGAGTATCGATTTCCCATTTGGTCTTATTTTAAAGGAGCACTATTTGCCGACGCAGGTAATATTTGGTTAACCAACGAAATACCCATAACTGCCGATGCTTCAGCAGAAAGCATAGCCTTTACGAATGAATTTACAGAGAAAGGTAAATTTGGTTCAGATTGGGTAAAAGAATTAGGTATTGGTGTAGGTTTTGGGTTAAGAGTAGATGTACAGAGTTTTGTTATTCGGTTTGATTTAGCGTCTCCATTACAGGTACCTTACTTTGAAGAAGGCGATAGACTAAGAACTCCCTTTTTTGGCGGAGGCAGTAATAATCTTATCTTTAATTTTGCTATAGGCTATCCTTTTTAAACCAACACAATTTTGTCTCGCGATGAATAGCACAACTTTTTTGCCGTAAACCGAATACCTGAAATTAATAGTAAGAAGACTTTTTGTACGGATGAAGAAAAATTATTTATGCTCATTTACTAGGGAGAGAACGGGTCTTAAAATAAATCATATATTAGCAAAACCAACTCAATTCTTTAGCATCGGAAAAGGTTTTATTACCGAGAATTTTAAGAATAAAGTTTGCCATGGAAACGCATTTGTTTTTCAAGAGTCCTCCAGATTGCAATGGCGGTTTGCCTACCTGTAGCCATAGGCATACCATGAAAATATGAGCAAATCAAATTGGCGCGCAGCAACGGTGACTTTTGGCATGGGGCTGCGATAACATGGCTAAAATGTCCTAAAACAAAGCAGGTATTTTTATAAGTACTTCGTAGGTTTCGATGGTCACATTTATGAAGGCTACCTGCCTGTTGAACAGTATTCGTTTATAAATCTTTAGAAGTAAAAATTAGGAATGTGAGAAATACTATAATCCATGTCATTTTAAGTCATAAAGCTAACAATATCTTTGTCTTCTATTTAAAATGTACACTATGAAAGCACGCGAACTATTTCTTTTAATTTCAATACTTGTAGTGGCCAGTATTGTTGGCATCGCATTTTATTGGCTACCTATTCTATTTCTCCTTCTATTGGTTGGTCCATTAATTTTATTAGGCGTTTTTGATATTTTTCAAAAAAAGCGCACTGTTCGAAGAAATTTTCCATTAATAGGTCGTTTTAGATATGTATTAGAGTCGATTAGGCCAGAAATAATGCAATATTTTGTTGAAAATGATACCGAAGGACGACCCATTAATCGCATATTACGATCCCTGGTGTACCAACGTGCAAAAGGGCAAAATGATACAGAACCCTTTGGTACACAAATGGATGTTTACCATTCAGGTTACGAATGGCTAGAACATTCTATGTATGCCAAGAATAACCCGCAAGATATTGGTGAATTTCCACGATTGCTTATTGGCGGTAAGGATTGTAAGCAGCCTTATTCTTCAAGTTTATTGAATATTTCTGCCATGAGTTTCGGTTCTTTAAGTAAAAATGCTGTGCTCGCCTTAAATAAAGGTGCCAAAATGGGAAATTTTGCCCACAATACTGGCGAAGGTGGTTTAAGTGATTATCATTTAAAGCACGGAGGCGACCTTATCTGGCAAATTGGCACAGGTTATTTTAGCTGTAGGCATGAAGATGGTACGTTCAATGAAGTAACTTTTAGAAAAAATGCTATTTTACCTGAAGTGAAGATGATAGAAATTAAATTGTCACAAGGTGCAAAACCTGGCCATGGAGGCATTTTACCTGCGGTCAAAAACACTGAAGAAATTGCAAAAATAAGACATATAAAACCACATATTGCTGTACATTCCCCACCATCACATTCAGCATTTTCTGATCCTATTCAATTCATGCATTTTATTAAAAAGCTACGTGATCTATCAGACGGAAAACCAATAGGTTTTAAACTCTGCCTTGGCCGCAAACAAGAGTTTATGGATTTTTGTGAGGCTATGGTTCATACCGGTATTCAACCCGATTTTATTACAGTAGATGGTGGTGAAGGCGGAACAGGTGCTGCACCTGTTGAGTTTTCAAACTCTATGGGAATGCCTTTGCGTGAGGGTTTAATTTTTGTCCATGATACGCTAGTTGGCTTTGGATTGAGAAAAGATATTAAAGTCATTGTTGCTGGGAAAATAATTACTGGCTTTCATATGGCAAGAGCACTTGCTTTAGGTGCAGACGGGTGTAATAGTGCAAGAGCCATGATGCTATCTTTAGGGTGTATTCAAGCATTGCAGTGTAATAACAATACCTGCCCTGTTGGTATCGCCACTCAAAATGCATCCTTAGTTAAAGGTCTGGTGGTTGAAGATAAAGCACCAAGAGCCAAACGCTATCACGAAGCTACTATTCACAGTTTTTTAGAGCTGGTTGCTGCCGCAGGCCTTAACAGTCCTAATGAGCTAAATAGGGATCATATCAGTAAAAGGGTTGGTTTATATACTGTACAAACTTATGAGGATATCTATCCATATATGGAAGAAGGCTCGTTATTAAACATTGATACTATTCCTGAAAGTTATAAAAAGTTTTTCCACTTGACTCGCATCATGAAGTAGTTTTGAAAAATTAAATATCTTGAAGTACTATGTTTCTTTTTACCTTCGGGTATTAATTTTGCTTAGTAATTCAAGTTGTATCTTTGCCATTAAACGATAAAATCACAAACCTCATTTCATCTTTTATATCAAAAAATGCACAAGAATTATTAGAATTCTTAAAAAGCACAAGCTTTTCAAAGGCTATATTACTTGGTCTTGCTATTACTGTGCCTATTATTTTTGGCATTATTACCGATTACTTTGAAATAGGTCTTGCCTTAGGTCTTGGTGCATTTTGGTGCTCCCCTAGCGATGTTAGCGGTAATTTAAAGCACAAACAAATTGGCATTCTTGTTTCTGCACTTTTAGTCACTATTATAAGTTTTATTGGTAGTTACTTTCATATTTCGAATGCCTTTCTTTTTCCATTATTAGGTGTTTTAACGTTTTGTATCGCTTTTATATCTATTTACGGGTTTAGAGCCTCCATGATTAGTTTTTCGGGATTACTAGCTTTAGTATTGAGTTTTGCGAATACTTACGAAACTTTAGATGGTTATCAATACGCCTTATGGGTTGGTGCTGGTGGTTTATGGTATTTAGCAGTCTCCACGATATGGTTTTATTTGAACCCAAAAGCACATACTGAAGAAACACTGAACGAAATTTTTCTACGCACAGCAGATTTTTTAGACATCAGAAAACAACTCATGGGCAAGCAACCCAATAGAGACGTATTACAAACAGAACTAACAGTCTTAAAGATTGAACTCACCGTACTGCACGATGCTTTTCGTGAAATTTTAATTTCGTATCGCAAAAGTTCCGGTAAGTCCAGTTACCAAGGTAAACGCTTATTAGTATTTGTAGCGTTAGTTGAACTTTTAGAAACAGCTATTGCAAACCCTGTAAACTACTCTAAAATGGATGCGATTTTCGAGACACATCCTGAGTTTAAAACTGATTTTCAGAATCTCATTTCCGAATTTTCTATGCAATTGCAAGCTATTGCGAAGCACATGAATAACTCAAAAAAATTTGCTTCCAACAAAGTCCTGAACGATTTATTTAACCATCTTGAAAGTAAAATTATAAGCTTTAAAAAGGAGCATAGTCCTGAAGATTACGAGCGTTATTTAATGCTTCAGAATTTCTTGGATTACCAAAAAAAGCAATTTGAGAAGCTTAAAAAAATTAAATGGTTATTGGGTAATTATGAAATAACAACAGACGATTTAATAAGGTCAAAAGACCTCAAATACTTCATAAAAACCCAAGATTATAACCCAAAATTAATTCTTAGAAACCTGAGTTTTAAATCGACCATTTTTAGCCATTCCTTACGTTTAGCACTTACGGTAATGTTGGGTTATGGTATTGGTTTATTTTTTAATTTACAAAACCCCTATTGGATTATACTCACCATAATTATAATTATGCGCCCAAGTTACGGACTTACAAAAACGCGCTCTAAAGACCGAGTTGTTGGGACATTAATTGGTGCAGTTTTAGCAACTAGCTTGGTGTTTTTTATAAGCAACACTTATGTATTTGGTGCTTTAGGTGTACTATCTTTAGTGGTTGCGTTTTCTATGGTCCAGAAAAACTACAAAGCCGCTTCAACATTTGTTACCTTAAGTATTATTTTTATCTATGCCATTATAGCGCCAGATATTTCTACAGTTATTCAATTTAGAATTATTGATACTGTAATTGGCGCACTATTATCCTTTGCTGCAATGCGCTGGTTATTGCCAGCTTGGTCCTTTATGGAAATTGGGGACACCATTAAGAATGCTTTAAAGGCAAACACCGCTTTTTTTACATCGATAAGTACTTATTATCAAGAAAAAGGCAAGGCACCAACAAGTTTAAAAGTAAACCGTAAAGAAGCGTTTTTACAAATGTCTAACTTAAGTGCCGCTTTTCAGAGAATGGCTCAAGAACCGAAGTCAAAACAAAACCATATTAATGACATCTATGAACTTGTAGAAATTAACCACAACTTTTTAGCCTCATTAGCATCGTTGAATTCTTATATCCAAAGTCATAAAACAACAAAAGCGTCAAAGGAATTCAAACTAATTTCAGCAAAAATTCAAAACAATTTAGATGCGGTTTGTTCTCAATTAAAAACTATAGATTTTGAATCTAGAAATATCAATGCTCATCCTTTAGCCATACAAGAAGAATCTGAACAAATGAAATTTTCAATAGACCAACTTACCAATGAAGCGATTTTAAATACGGACAACCTACGCACTCAAAAGGAAGCACATTTAATCTGGGAACAGCTCTATTGGTTGTTTTCCTTGAGTGAAAAAATGCTAAAATTGACCTTAAAATTTAAGATGAATTGATATGATGTACCTATTAAAATTCTGAAACCTACGAACCTAATCGAGATCATTTAACACCCTAAAAACAACATACCTATACCATATAAAGCAAGGGATATTCTTGTAAGTGGTGTATTGTGTTCCTCTGAGCATTCGGTTTTTATGAAGTTAAAACCATAGGACAAAAGCGCTGGAGGATGGCCTGAGGCCTTTTTACTGGTTTATCCCAAGGGTAAAAATGGATGCCAAAATACTGCAGAGGCAGATTGTGATGATATTGAACCGTCTGTGGCTTAAACTGAAGTGTATATTGATGCTTAGCGATTTTATAAAAGGCTGCTGTAACTTAAAATCTTTTAAGGTACCTCCAAAACTTAGGACAATTGAGTTAAAAACAAAAAGCTAGCCACCACTCAAGAAGAGTATCTTTTTAACTACTTATTTAAAAAAATAAAACCCCCAGTATGTACTGGGGGTTTTTACTGTGGGCCCTGTAGGATTCGAACCTACGACCCCCTGCTTGTAAG